>JAABUT010000388.1_pt1 | contig 74804 bp, 86 predicted proteins | sample 5559281 | NCBI WGS metagenome assembly JAABUT01 (sample SAMN10711880, study PRJNA513359) | rock metagenome | isolation source: Antarctica rocks | place: Antarctica: Victoria Land, Ricker Hills nord | collected 2016-01-04 | reverse complement strand
TTCACCCCCTTCCCCCCCCCCCCCCCCCCCCCAACTTCTCCCGGCTTCATGCCCCTCCATTCAAGCCGGCCAGTTGCAAGGCTAGGACAATTGCATTAGTACCCTTGACCAGGTGTTAGGGGAAAGCGCATGACCTACGTTGGGAAAGTCGTCAAGTGATGTATGGCTTGCTGAATGGTTTGGGTGGGTTTCTTGACAGTCCTCAGGATCTACTGCATCAGCGTCCTGAAGGCCCAGTAGGGAAAGCAATGCGTGTGTGCTTGGCTGTGAGGAGTGGGCTGAGGAAGGGGATTGGTGGGTGTTTGGGGTTAGTAGGGGAGCCTGCTATCTATTTGAGACTACCGTCTAAACCCGATAATCATCAGTCGGCGAAAATTTCGAAACAGGAGTACTAGCATCAATGAGCCGGAAGGTATAACGCCTGGCATTCGAGCATGCCTAAAAAAACGGAGGAATTTGACGCTTGAGGCATAGATTTGGAGAGCCGAACAGACTTTCATTGCATCCTACGAATGCTACAGCGAGCAAGAAGGAAGAATAAGCGCCATCTATCCCGTGAACCTGAATCTCGTCGCTTCTAACCTTCCCAGGCCTTCCCTAGGCGCTACATGCCTCCTCCGGTAAGAGTTGGTAAAGTCTATACATGACGAACCATTAGCGATGCGCTCTTATAACGCTCTGAGAACGGATATTCATCAGCACGTACCTTGCAGCAGCACTCTGATCTTCCTCAAATCTCCCGTTTGAACCTTCTGCCCAATAGCCGACATCAGCCTCTCCCCCTCCCCATGCTTCACTGTTCCATGCGGTAACATCCCAATCGTAGCCCCAACCCACCTTGCCACCTCTTCCGGCATGATCTCGAAAAGTGCAAGCAACACCCCGCTTGCATCCGGAAAACAGTCTCGCGGGAAATGAAACATCATTCCCGTCATGATCCTCTGGACCAGTACCTCCCCTTGGCTCGTGACGAGACGCTTGACCGCTTGCTGGATCTGAGCTGTATTTTGTTGGGGTTGCTGGGAGTCTATATCTTCGGAGAAGGACGAGGAATTGGGGTGCGAGGTGCCATAGGAGAGGAAGTCCCGTAGGAAGTGTAGAGTTGCGGTCAAGGGGGCGTCTTGTTGGAGGGTTAGGGCACTGATGGAGGCGGAGATGATGGGTTCGCAGACAGGCGCTGTGAGGAGTTGTTGGTGGTAGTAGATTAAGGCGTCGATTAGGAGGCGGAAGAAATCTTCGATGACTGCACATATTGTAAGTGAAATTCTATATATTGCTCATGAGTTGGAAGGATAGAGGAGAATTACCGTCGGCGAGATCGGTAGGAGGGAGATCATTCATGATCCGTAGAAACGCGAACACTTGCTGCTCGAAAAATTTATAGATTGCTTGGGAGGTAGATGGATCGACAAATTCCGCTCCTCGTGCGAATTCACGAAGGACAGAATCCGTTGCCCATAGGAAGCATCCCTGGCGGGAGTTTTCGAACCCCGATGCAAGCTGCTGGGCTAGCGTCGGTAACAGAGGAAGTACGGCCGTTCGATACGAAAGGACCATGTAGCGCCAACACCGGCACACTCGCTCCAGAATGGGCGTCGAGTTGGTGAAATTCTCAGCGATCGCCGACATGAACGGTAATATTTCTTGGCAATACTTGACCGCAGGGTTCTCCTGATGTGGTGATACGTAGGGTTGGATGTTTTGAATGAAGACCGTTAGGAGTTGAAGATAGTCTGCAATGGCTAGCTTTGCTTTTTCGTCTTCCGCATTCTTGGCCTCGTTGGCGCGGGTCATCGTTCTCTTAATAATAGGATCACAGTATAATTTGAACATTGAGTAGATCTTATCCAACGGCTGAGCTGAGATGACACATGCCACACCTTCAGTAACCTCTTCCTGGCTCGGTGGTGGGAGTTTGTCCAGAACAGATTCGTAAAAGGCGTGAAGTTGGGTGACGTGATCGGTGAGGAGCTGTTTGCAGTCTGTTCCGAAGAAGCGAAAAGCCAGAGCGGCAGCTCTTACAACCTCCGTCGATTTGTGTTGAAAGCCGGCAATAACGAAACTCAGTTGAGGTTGGAGAAACTCGGGATGTTGAGCCGTCCACTCGGTGTACCTTCCCAGTGCCATTATAGCTTGGAAGCGTAGCTTTTCGTGATCTGGTATTTGAACGATGAGCGGTATCACTTGGTGAAGGACAGTACTCTCTTCTGGGGATACGTTCCGACCCATTGCCCGCATACTGAACAACGGAGCCTCAAGTTCTTGCCAATGAGGGACACTGGTGCTAGTGGCTTGTCCTCCCCATGTTGATATCCATTGTTGAATGAGCTTGAATGCTTTTCCCAGACATACCTCAACGGTGATGACATCGCAGCAGTCTTTCAGTACATCGCCCATCTGGTGCCGGAACTCTCGGAACTTTTCCTCTTGCTCTCGATCGCCATCAAACAGATCTGTCTCATTTGAGTCCTGTGGGGTCGGAAATTCCAGATGTTTGATCATGACGTCCACGAGTCTTTCAAAAACATCAGCATACTGATTGCGTGCTGGTTTATACTTTTCCAAGGTTATCATTTGTTTGAATTCATACCAAAACAGGAATGTTAACGCAACAGCATCTCGATCCCGATCTCTGGCACAGCACTCCAAGATTGATTCTACGAGGCCTCTAAATTCGGCGGGTAGTCGAGCGATCATAACAACCCAGACTTCACCAGCTTCGGCAAATAGCCTTGTTATACCTTTGTAGGTCTCCAGATCTTCCGACTCCGCAACCTCCTGTATTTTGGGTCTTAACGATAGAATGCGAGGGTAGATTATCTGGATTAGTTCAATGGATTCATCTACTTCCCGAGTATCTCTAATAATTGTGCACATGCAATCAATTGCAGCCTCGAACGATACTTCTATCGAAAGAGCGTTTATAATTGCTTCAAAGAGAGAAGAGTTGACGACATCAGCAGCTGGGATCTCACGAAGCCAAGACGATATACACTCGAAAAGATGCGGATTTGAAGCCGCGGTGGCTGTTGAGCGTTTAGCATTGAATTGAAAAGGAAAGATACGACTGTAAAATCAGAAACGTAGTAAAAACTTACGGGAAGATTCGGAATATTGGATTAGAAGTCGTAGAACTTGGGGGGCATTCTCTTCTAACAGTTCCTTCGTTCTAGTTATGAGGTCCTCTTCCTAGTGACACCCAATGATATTAGCCACTTTATTTCCAGAGCATGACATTCAGAGATGTTTTCCTGTGGCATGAGCGAGTCGTGGTCAGCATACCGAGAGATTGATCTTTCGTCCCTCGATCACTTCTTCTGGCAGCACTCTAAGAAACTCCAAGACACAATCCAGTGCGTTGTTCCCAAGCGATGAGCCTACGAGTTGAAGTACATTCTTCCACTCTACCATCTGGATTGCTAGATTTGCTTGGCAAACACATAGTTGTGTCCTAATCGGTCTTGGTCCTTCACGGAAAGTGTTCATAAGCCCAAGGATAGAGTCTCGTAACGCTGGTAAAGACTGCCGAGGAAGTTGATCTAGATCATAGGTGATCTAGAAGAATGAGTATGGTGATAGGATTGTCTCCGAGTACTGGATGGAGTATTTACTTTTCCTTTTAGTGTCGTTGCGGCAAACAGCTTGGCTTCCACGGTAGCTCCAGAGGATGACAGAATAGAGTGGGTAGAAGCCCAAGCCTCAGGCTACAGTTTATGGAGCGTCAGAGTGGCTCTATTGGCAATAAACAGTACTGATATTACGTACAGACTTTTGGAATTTCTCAAGATATTCGTGTGCTTGCGATTTCTGGGACCGATCTTCATTGCTTTGCATAGTCGCCAGAGCAGCAAGTACGGGCGTAAAGTCATCTGGTCCTGTTGAGGCCATGTTAAGTTGTGCTGTGGAGGGGTTGGGTGGAGCTATTTATTCGTTCAGAGCCTTCCAGCCGGCAGGACGATATTTCATCAATCGAATAACAGCAGCATAGATACCACAGAAGCTTGAGAAAGGAGAGGAGAGAGTGGATTGTAGAATCTTGTCAATTGTGCAAGGCGTTAAATTTTGTGTTGATTGATGCGCAGCGTCAGAGGCGTCCAAATGCGGCTCACAGGCGCATGCGGTGGAACTTTCGCCGGCCCGTAGCTGTGTGATTTTGAGTGCCACAGTGCATCACCATTAACCATCTTAAAGGGAACAACCGTCAACGACAATTTTCGATACTTTCTACGTCGTACAGAATCTCATCCGGTGCTTCCACAGAACTCTGGATTCTTTTGCTGGAACTCGAGAGCTGGGCTACACCAAACGCACTGCCGTCAAGAAAGCAAGTTGGACTTTGAGCACCATCAACCTACGCAATGACTGGTCGCGGCGGTGGCGGTAGAGGCAAGGTGCTTTTGCCTCCAATCAACTTTATCTTCAAGCTTCTACAGCAGCATTCCACGGTCTCAATATGGTTGTTCGAGCAATTGGCAATCAGGATAGAGGGGAGGATTAGGGTAGGTCTTATGCTGATGGGTAGCTATTAATGGACATGGCTCACAAGATCACGGTCTAGGGTTTCGACGAATTCATGAACCTGGTGGTTGATGACGCGGTGGAAGTTAAGCAAGCTACAAAGACAGATCCCGACGAAAAGCGACGAGAATTAGGTATAATTTTCTCTTTGATAAGGCGTTATAGTAAAATTTTAACACATACAATAGGTCAGATCCTACTAAAGGGGGACAATGTATCTCTCATTCAAGCCCTTCAATAAGAAAACTTATGGTAGTTGTTCTGAGGTTCTTGACCGGAAAAATATTTGACCAAGGCGCATTGAGATACCAAGGAAAAGTTTTATGTTTTGTGTCGACCATCTAATCTACTCGCTACCCTCACAACCTCGAATCAACGATCCGTCGCCTACAATCAACGCGTCCAATCGCCAGTCAGAAGCATCTGTGGGAATCTCCCCTGCTTCGAGAAGCTGTTCTTGAAGTGCTAGTCCGACTACGAAGTAAGTGGTTAAATCAGTTGTACAGATAATGCAACAAATAGAACATTTACTCACCAAGCAATGGCATTCTTTTCGAGTTTCCACTCTCGGATGCCCTCATTTGATGGAAGCGTTGCAGAAAGAAATCATAGAAACCCTTTCCGTGCCCAAGTCTTGCAGTTCCCCTATCAAAAGCCATACCGGGCATGATTATCATGTCAACATGCTCTCCTTTCATTGATTCCCTTGCGTGGTCATTCGATTCGATTTCGGGGTCACTAAGACATTTGCGTCTCCCGGGGATCGAGGCTTTACTTGGAGTCGGGATCCCCCAAGCATCCGGCCCAAGAGCCTCGTAATCCTCTAGTGAGTGCAGAGAAACCATGTCCATGACCGTCTTGGGCCCATCCGTCGCCGGAGAATCCAACTTGTAAGTATATGGCACGTAGACACTCTTGCCTTGGTGAAAGGCATCGTGAACAATATCACTTGTAGAGACCTCTCCTCCCGGCATGGAGAGATAGATGCTAATCCGACTGGCCATTTTGTACTCGGGCAGAGAAAACAAAGTAGTTGCAACTTGCCGGGCTGATTAGAGATGCACATCGGATCAGCAAAGAGATGTAACTTATGCTTTACATACTACAGACATTGATTGTTGATTGAGTCTCCAGACAGCTGTGAGAGCCGGTGCTTCATCGAAGCTCTCAATTCCTTCTTGAGCGTTCGAAGAGCAGTCATTTCTGCGACCATTTCATACGAGAGCCAGCATGAATTGAATCGGTAGTGACTTTAATCGACGGTGACCTGTCCGTATCATGGACTATCTACCATAGTCGAAAATATGGTTGTCGTTGCACAGAAAGACTCATCTCACAGAGTCACAGGTTCACATTGCTATTTATAGACTAGCAGGTTGAGGCGAAATTTAACCTTTGACGGCCTTCCGGTGACGACTGTAGTGCCCCCTTGATCTCAAAGGACCTGATCACAACTTCAGACAACACTCGTTTCGCAACAAAACTCAATGCCTCACTCTCTTAGGACGCTGTTGGTTGCTGGCGCTGTTCTCGTATCGGCCGTGAGTTCGCAGGGTGTCCCGCAGTTGACAGGAACGTGGACGACCAAGTCGCGGCAGGTCATCACCGGACCGGTACGTACTCCAAAATGTTTCGCGTTCATACCACAGCTGTCAATCTGGGACGAGGAGCTGGGCCTATCAGGAATTTTGTGTTGGCAAAGGCTGACTTCTACAGGGTTTCTACGACCCAGTAAACGAGAAGATGTTTGAGCCGTCGCTCACAGGCTTTTCATATTCTTTTACCGATGATGGCTATTACGAAGTAGCATACTATCGAGCAATATCGAATCGTGTGTCTTTATCACAGTCTATGAAATTGACGAACTATACTAACCAGCTTTGTAGCTACAACACCATCATGTCCTCAAGGAATAGTACAGTGGCAGCACGGCACATTCACAACACCATCCAATGGATCCCTCATCCTGACACCCTTCGGAGTTGATGGCCGTCAACTCCTATCAAATCCGTGCCTGTATCACAATTCCGTATATACACGCTACAACCAAAGCGAGCTCTTCAGAGTAAGTCAAGCCTGAACTGTAATGTTCAATTATAATAGGCACAGAAAAACTAACTGGCTACCCATGCAGAGCTACGAAGTAATCACCGACTCCTACAGCAAAGCACCCCGGCTCAATCTTTTCGCCTTTGATGGAGCCCCCCTAAATCCGATGTACCAAGCCTACAAACCACCTATAATGCTCCCCACACAAACTCTTAACCCTACTACGGCATCTTCAACCGGTGGTGCCACAGCCACAGCATCAACCACTGGAAAGGCTAAGAGGAGTCGTTTTGAGCGTGACGAGGATCTGGGAGGCCCATTGAACCGAAACGTTTTGATAAAGCGGAAAGAGCCGATAAATGCAGATAAATGGTGGTGGATTGGGGCGGGGATGACAGCCATAGGTGGTGTTGGATACATCTGCTTTTGATCGGGACGAGGTGCTTTGATGTTCTCCATAGATAATGTCGTGCTGGGAGTTTTCGGGCATGTTTTGGCGTCTAGGAGTATGTCTTCCTAGATACACTACTCGTACATAGACCGACCATGACCTCGGCATGAGCGTATCTGTAATGATCTTTCGGCAAATCTGCCACTTCACTCATTATGCAATTCTGCCACAGCATCGGTCCCTCTTCCGTGTGATTCCACCCTCTGTTGATTCCCCGAGTGCTTTGGCCTGGCACAGCACCGGCGCATACCGGCCATGGGAGATCAAGTACGCCCACCACGACATCCGGATTTCAAGTAGTTGTCGTGCCGGTGTGGCAAACATCCTCGAGCCATTAACGCGGCTCCGGTAGGACCGTCCACTCAACTCCAGCCCCTAACCCTCCCCTCCCCTCCCCGTCCTTCACAAATCCCCTCCACCTTCCCCTTTCTCCCTTTGATCCTCACCCACCCTCTCCCACCAAAACATCCTTCACAACCACTCTAGTCAATCATCCACCCTCCTCACCCTCGGCACCACCCTCTCTAGCTCCTCCCGATCCTTCTCCGTCGGCACCAACCCGAATCTCTCTTCCGCTTTATCCGTCAGCAGGATACCGAGGCCGGCCCAGCCGATCATGCCCAGTCCGAGGAAGATGCGGGTGCGGGGAGGGAGGTTGAGGAAGGAGCTGTGGTGGGGCGGGCGGTCGGTTAATGGGTAGAGGCGTAGGGGAAAATAGGGGAAGCGTACCGGTAGAGGGACATGTTATGGAGACGGAGACCACTACGACATTATTGGGAAGGGGTGGATGTTGCGTTGCTTAAAGGTCGGAAGAAAATCAGAGGCTCAATTGGTTTAGAGGTTACTGTAGGCGAGACTAACCCTATGTCATGGGTGCGTCGAATCATGATGAATTAAGTGTTCTAATTACAAGAACATAAGGTATTTGTATTCGCGAACCAATCGGTCCCAAACTCTAGAGGAAATCTTTCTAAAGATGTACTTACTAGCCTTTACTCCACAACAATCAATACATTTAATACTACAAGCCGCTTCGTTCCTCATGACCGCTTGAATAAACTGGAGATATTCTCATTACCCATGCATGAAATGATGCTGTCGAAAATACCCAACGCCGAAATCCACGCTGGTGTAGTGGAATGTGCGCCAGCGTCAATGATTCCTTGAAAACAGGCTGTTTCATTGCCCACAAGCTTTGTAAGTCTTGTCAACCTCTTTCTGGTACTTTTGCAGGATACCTTTTCGGTTGATTTTCTGTGCTGCAGTGGTCAAGCCCTGAATGTGTGGTGAGTAGGGGTTCTCAGTTCAAAACAAACCCATTACTTACATTCGCTGCTGTCCATTCCTCATCGGCCATAACAACACCATCAATGATTTCAATACCAGCAAGCCCGCCTGACTTACCCGCTGCTTGTAACTCTTTCAAGACAATGCGGTTCAACTTTTCATTGTGGACAAGCTCCTCGAGACCGCTACCTTGTATATTATTGTCCGCCGCAAGTTTCTTCAGCGCAGGCTCGGCCGGTACGATGATAGCGATGGGTTTGGCACGGTCAGTTGCAGCATGTACACAGATGTTGGCAACAACTGTGGCAGAACGATAGACCGACTCCAGCTGTAAGTTTCCTCACGCGTCAGTACTAGTGCCAATGCTTACGAAGCAAGCAAACCGACCTTTTCCAAAGCAATATATTCTCCGTTGAGCGTCTTGACAAGGTTCTTCTTTCGATCAATGATCTTAAGATGTCCATTAGAGTCCCATTCCCCTATGTCACCTGTTTTGAACCATCCATCTTCTGTTAAAGACTCCTTTGTCTCTTTTTCATTTTCATAGTACCCTTTGAAAACGCTGTCTCCCCTAATCAAGATCTCACCCTGAGGTCTTTGGTTCGTTGAGTAGTAACCTGCATCTGGAAAGTCAACAAGCTTAATTTCAATCGAGGACGGTATGTCTCCCAGAGCATCGTCTGTCCAATGCAAGGGGTCCGTCAGGGCTCCCATGGCCGTCGTTTCTGTAAGACCATATCCCCCTATCATGGGAGTAATGGCAAGAGAGATGAACCGCTGCGTGTCTTTGGCGATAGGTCCTCCTCCGTTCATGCACAGCCGAAGGCGTCCACCAGTAGCATCCTTGATTTTCTTAAAGACCAAAGCATCTAAGATTGCTGTGCCCGGGAGACCAGTAGACATGAGGAAGCCCTTGGCTGCAAGAGCACCCCAGAACAGATTCTTCACAACAAAGCTGCCTTGGTTGACCTTCGCAATTATGCCCTTTTTCACTGACTCCCACACAGCTGGCACACCAACAAGGATAGTTGGCCTAAATTCACGGATGTCTCCCTTGCAATTCCGTACAGAAGAGTCGGACAGAGTTTTGGGGTTTCCATAGCCCATCGTACCACCCCAGAATAAGCAAGCATTCTCAAAGACAAACTCTAAGATGTGAGCAAGCGGGAGGTAGGTTAGGAGCGCATCGCCAGGTCCAAGGTATGGACCAATTATTGTATCGACACCAGCAATGGCGGCGACGACGGCCTTGTGCTTCACTGGCACACCCTTGGGGGTTCCGGTCGAACCCGACGTGTACATTATGCAACACAGATCTTCTGGCTCAGGCGGCACAGTGTCTACTGGATTGCTTTCACCCAACTTCCTCAAATCTTCGAAGCTAAGAATTTCCAGATAATCGAATTCGACCTTGAGTTTCTTGATATCTGCCTGCTTAGCGTCCGTATCGCTGTTGTATACCACATACTTTATCTCTTTAGCTTCCTTCAGCGGATTCAATAGTGTCGGTAAAAGATGGGCATCGCAGTAGATAGCCTTCGCACCGGTCTGAACGAGAGAGTGCTTAAGGCCCTCTTCGCCTAAGGTGTCGTACGCAGTAGCTATAGGAATCGACTGCGAGGTTGCACCATGGGACATTGCAAGCCAATGAGCACTAGGACACGCAGTGTGAGCTTCAACGCTATAGGATATTCGAGCATAGTACATCGAGATCGTACCTAGTTGCTGCGAATAGGTGTAACCGATCACCCTTGATCATACCAAGCTTTCTAAGCCCAGCACCAACCTCTAGACACATTTTTTCATACTCTATGAAGCTGACATAGCTGTAACCACTCAATTCGAAGTAGGTCCACTTCTTATCGACCTCCGTCATTTCGCCATCCACCATCTTCTTAACCTTCTTGTTTTCCACATGTGTCGTTACTATTCGTCGAGTACCCACGGCCTTGGCATTGCCATATTTGTCAGCGCTTCGCTTCAAGATGTCGAAGATAGTCCTGACGTCTTCAGAAGGGGTGGTAATAAGTTTGTCCTTAGCAGCAGGGTGTCTTCGCGGTATAGTCTCGCCTGCCGAAGGCTCATAGCCAGATGCATCGACACTAAACGGGGGCCTTCTGGATAATCGAGGATAGAGAGGTTGTCTGTTTTTAGACATCTTGACGGTGTATATTTCTAGGTGGTAGGTAGTAAAGAAAACTAGGGTAGGTTGGAGAAGGGGAGTTAGCAATAATTGGCGAAAGTACTACAACGCAACACGCAGATTGAAGCTCCGTCGATGATGCATTGCTTAGTCACTGTGCATATCACCGGCTGTACCCGCGATTGTGATACAGTACTTTACCTTACCACACTTACATTATTACCGTCAATGATACCTTACCTTACTTTGTAATGTTGTTTATATTTTTTACACTTCCGAGTTTAAACGTGACCTGCTACAAATTGACCCAGATCTCTACAACGCTCTAAACTACATCGTACTGCTCAACGACTTGCCCATAGAGTATGAAGGTCACGGTTACTTCTCAAGCACCTTTGGTTCCACGTTTTTCGAGACATTTAAGCCACAGGCTGATGGTTTGTATTATTGTAAGCCTCTGAATGCATTAATGTACACGGGAGAGCTTAGGAATGGCTTACGCCTACAAATACAGACAGCTGCACCTCAGATGAAGCTTGATGGCAGTAAGTAGGGTGAGCAAATTAACGAGGAAAAGTGAGAGTCGGCTTTCAACATAGAATGAAGGGAAGTAAGAGGTCCCATTCCGCTCACAGGGTGATATGCATCATCTTACGCAGGTACGCTATAAACTCTCGTAGATGCAGATTTGCACACTTCTGAGTGAGCGGTCTGTTTAATTAAGACTTTTTCCCCCGAAATCATTGCCTACAACACTGAACGCGGGCATTTCATGAGGGCATTGGATGGCAGAGCTTGCTTTGAGTTGGACAACTTTCCAGTTGAAAGAGTGGAGGAATAGATTCTTGTACTCTGGGATGACCGCAAGATCTCGACCACACAAGTTTCCGGCTGATGGAGAAGTCGCCTAAAATAATTCAAGATCAACCGCCTTTACGTGTTAATGATGCGCTCCACGAACCTTATAACTTGTCATCTCCTATGACCAAATTTGGAAGCCGAAGTCTGCACTTGGAACGGCTTCCGAACTGGAAAGCTCGCGCGATTGATGCCTAATGCTACTCATGCTCGAATATCTCGGGAGGTTGATTTTCTACGAGTGATCAAAGCTACTGGAGATGAGGCGAGTTGTTAAACGATGTTCATATTGTCTACGGGAGAAACGTCAAATACTCCAAACGCCAATCGCATCTCATCCCACTACCTAATCAGCCCAGATGACCCACAAAGAAACATTAGCAAGGATTCGGGCGAAGTCAATATACTATGAATCTCAGCGATAGTCCTGACGATTTTTCCCTCAGTGACTTCGATGGCGATGTTCATCCCATTTCTGTCTTCTTGCCGCATTAGCCGCCGCTACTCTGTCCATCCTCTCATGCCTTTTCCTGCGCGCAGCACGGCGAGCTTCTCTGTCGCCATGCTTGCGTTGCTTTTCACTCGGAGACGACTGGTGGGTAGGTCTCCTGTGGGATTCTGGAACGGATTGAGCGCAACCCATGGTTGATAACACTAGAGAACTTGCTGCTGGTTGTTTCTGGGGTAGTCGATATCTGTGGCTTTTCCTGTTTGCTCTGGGGAGAAAGATTGCGACCGAAATATACAAACGTCGTACCCAAGGGCCAGGATCCGTGTTGGGTGGTGTATTCTAATACCGACCGAGGGGACAGCGAGTATGCAGAACATAACAGCGAGTGGCTATGCATTACAGAGGGACTTCGACGAACAACACAACGAGCAAAGAAATGCGGCGGTATTGACAAGGAATAATGTCATTGTTATCAAGTCCCACGACTCTTTGTCCCGACTCCCTTTCATAGCTGAAAATACACGTGAGATAATGACATTGTTTCCCCATTCATCACAATTTACATGGCTACCTAAGGACGGGAACCTTGACCTTGATCATCTCCTATTCCCTCAGGCGTCTTACCATTGTCCAGGTCTCAAACAAGGAACGCACTGGACTAGACAATTCCATATAAAACAGCCACGCTCTCTTCGTGCCTCGATTTCTCTCTCCACAGTGCTCACCCTCAACACAATCAGTACTTAATAACGAAGCTCAAACCAAAGCCAAGCACAACTCGGCTGAGTATCCATCTCTCCCTATTCACCAAGCACACACTAACCAAAATGGGCTGCATCTCCTCCAAGCAAAGCCGCTACGACGCCGAAGACTACAACGGTGAAAAACCTGTTGTCCTTGCTCATGATCAATACACACGCCGCGCACAAGAAGAAGATGAGCGCAACCGCCGCGCAATGCGGGTGCAGCATGAGCGTAGCCAGGGACAGTGGGATCTAGGCGGGGGAGTAGTACTAGAGGCAGATCCAGAGGTCAAGGGGGCTTATAAGCTGCCTAATCGATTGAAATGATAGAAAACCATCATTCGTAATTGACCACCGTCCACGGCCTCTCCACTCATCAACCAAGATACAAATGCTAACTGGTCTTCCTGTCCTAGCCATCCAAATTTGTAGACATTTCTTCTTTCTCTACTGTAGAAGGATCTTCCGAGTCCCCTTGTGAATGGAAGATCTGGCGTATAAGATAGGTGGTGGCCAGGTGGGGGTTCGGAGAGGTAAAGTCGAAGAGGGAGAGGAGGAGGAATGCCTTTTGGCAAGGAAAGTGGGGGGAGAGAATTTGGTGGATGTGCAGAGTTCTCTGGGGTTTGTGAATTGACACGGCATGGGGCGCTTGACACACCGAGAAAACCCTGGGAGATGGAAGGGAGTGATTCAGATATTGAAAGAAAAGCTAGAGGATCAGCGCTTCCGAACCTTTGAGAAGCCAAGCCTACGGTATAATCTATATGCTCTGGGGAACTAAATCGAGCAGGTTATATAGTTCATGCATATAAAGTCCTCGAAACTACATTACCTTCCCTAACCCCACTAACCCCAACACCACCCTCGCAACCACCCACCTTCCCACCCATCCCACCGCCACAAGCCCCGCTGCCCCCATGTACCCGCACCCAAGCAAGATCCTCAATGCCTCTAGATTCTGTACCGCAACGGCCCATTCAACACCCCTACCCACATTGCCGCCAGCGTCGTCGTATTTCCAAACAACCATAAGGATGGGGAACAGTTTCATACAGGAGCTGACAAAAAGGGCGGTGCTGATGCTGTTACCGTTCGAGGTGGGTTTTGATACGGTCGTCGCTGGGGTGCTGCTACCTGAAGAGTTGGTAGACATGATAGTGTTTCCAAGACCGAGGAAGCGGGCGAGCCAGCGGATGGTGAGGTGTTGGGCTAGGGTCGTAAGGAAGGAGAGAAGAAGGTAGAAGGTGTATTGAAAGAGGATTGGGAGTTGAGGGATTTGGGAGGAGGCGGTTAAGACGGGAGGAAGGGATTCGATGTGTGACCATGTAAGGTAAACATCGAAGAGGAGGAGGAGAACACCGAGGCGGGTTATAGACGGCTGGATCGGGCGTTAATGGGCGAGGAGGATGGAATGTTTGGGGTGGGGTTTTGGGGAACGAACGTCGAGTTCATCGTCTGAGCGACCGAGGCGGTTGAAGAGCAGATGGCGATAGACCTGAGTTTTACGGATCAGCATCTGTGCGTTGTAAGGGAAGGATGGCAGTTATTTGCAGTGGAAACTGTACTTTGGACCATCTTCTAAACTGTTGGGATGGGTTAAAAAAAGCTATTTAGTGATTACTGACCTGTGGCTTCACAAGCACCAAATCGATAAACAGCACAACAAAATCATGCTCAACGTATTTGTCCGCAAACCGCTTGCATCGCGGGCATTGCGTCAACCGTACATCCCCTCCAGTAGCTCCCCCTGTCGCCTTGACCTTCGGTCCACCGGCAGAGCTTATCTGGATGCCATTTTCAGCGGTCTTGGTAGACGGGTTGTTGGAGGTGCCCCGATTGTTGCTGCTATGAAGAACATGGTAGAGCTGAGGAACCGGGTAACGACATTCGATGCAGATGGGCATGCTAAGATCATCTACATGGTAAGAGATACCTAAGGCGCTAGTGTGCGAGTATTGAATGGTGATGTGAGGTTTTAAGCGGGTAGGGCTGGGATTGATGATGATTTGACAGATATGGACTAGCGGCATACGGTATCATTTTCTTGAGGATGTCCGGAATATTGGCATGTGATTGTAAAAGCCTCATTTGAACGTTACTGATGGCCCCTACTGCGTCGCCAGAGGGCTTCTACATTCAGTATGGAGGGTCTACGAAGACCGTCAGCTTGCCTTCGTACAATCCATTTGGCCATCAATAGACGACAACGATTATGCTGGTTCGCCAGTCTGAAATGTACAGCAAGATCAACAGCTGATATCGGAGCTAGAAACTTTGTTCAAATAAACGCTGCAGGCAATGGTTACCGAGGGCATGGGATAGCCATTCCTGCCAGATCGTACGCTCCATCTATTGAGGCGTCAGCTCCTAATGCTCGACAATCTTCGAATAGGTAAGAGATTTGGGAAATCCCACACTGCTGCCTAGGTTGAGGCTCACATGCTGAGAAAACTTCGGTGAAAATTTGTTAATTGTTTCCACTAGCCTGCTCCGAAGCAGAAGAGTTGCTATTAAAGATAATTTCCAAATTCGTGGCACCCGAACTTCTCTTGGTAACCGTGCATATTATGAGACATGTCCTGTCCAAGAAAGTACCGCAGAAGTAGTGACACGAATACTGAATGCGGGCGCCCACATTGTTGGTAAAGCGCATCTTAGCTCCTTTGCGATGATGGAGCATCCGACTCAAAGTGTCGACTACCAAGCCCCTTTTAACCCGCGGGGAGATGGCTATTTGATAACACGTGGCAGCAGTGGGGGAAGCGCTGCCGCAGTCGCTGCTTATGAGTGGATAGATATTTCCGTCTGTAGTGATAGTAAGATTCTTCGTCTCGCCAGGATGTGAAATTTGAGCTCACCGATACAAGCCACAGGAAGCGCTCGGATTCCTGCTCTTCAGACTGGAATTTTTGGCTTTCGGCCATCAACCCATTCCATATCCACCCGAGGCTTAGTAGAGGTGTGGAAGGCCGTGGACACTCCTGCATGGGTTGGAAGAGACCTGCAGCTATTTCCTAATGTCTGGAACGTTCTGCGTCCAACTGGATCAGAACCTCGATTGTCAAAAACTTCATCATTTGATATCCTCTATCCTGTTGATTTCATGCCTGAAGGCAATCCCGAGCAAGTGGAAGCTATGGAGGTTTTCATCAACGACATGGTAGAATCTTCAGGGTGCTCTTACCGCAAAATCTCCATTCGAGAAGATTGGCACAAAACAGCCCCTGTAGAGGAGAAGGATCTGCGCGAATATCTCTATCAAGTAGGCTTCTACTTTGAATAGGCTCACTCGATTGCTAAAGTCATCAAACAGACAACTCGCCATGGCTGATTCTACTCCGCATACCATGCTTTCGATGCATTCAGGCAGGAATACGTCGAAGCCCATGGTCACGCTCCGTTTGTGACGGAAGTCGTGAGATGGTATTGGTATGAGTGCATTACGCAATCAAAAATTGTCACAAGAGCTTACCATAGATAGGTCCTTGGGAAGTGAAGTAAACGCGGATCAGCATTTTGAGATAATGAGTCGTCTCTCGATCTTCAAAGCCTGGTTTCTTGATCATTACAACCTACATGGGCCCCACAGCAGTATCATTGCATTACATATTGATACCGTCAAGGCGAAATACCGGGATGAGTACCCAGGCAACAGTAACCCTGAGGTACCGGGACTTCGCGCAACATATCTTTCGGCAATTCTAGAGGCTCCGGAGTTGGCCATACCAAGTAAGCTATGCCTCCAACTCGTTCTTCTTTCGAATCAGTATGCAGAGATTTTCATAATAACGCATCTCGTTCCTAGTCTCTCGGATCCCGTATCAATCTCGCATCACTGGGAAAGAGGAACAGTTACCGATGGTTGTTTCGCTGATGGGAGCACCTAACACGGACATGGAACTTATTCAGTGGACGTTGGACAAATTGCAGATGGCTGGTCGTCCGACGAAAGTCATGACGGGTAAGACACCTTTCAAAAGCTGTGTCGGAACTCGCGGGAAGGTTTAAATACGAAGCTCATTCGTCTACAATGGATTTAACAGTCCTTTCCTTTCACACGCGACTTTCCTCCACTATATTCAATGAAGACGTATTTCGATCTACTCTGATGTGAGCCAGTTCAAACGCAAGGACGTCAACATAGTTTAAAAATATATAAAGAATTTAAAAAGAATATACGCTTAAAGTTATGATTCATGTGAGTTTTGTCGACCCCTTCACAGAAGAAGTTTTAAATAAGTTAAGTCATTAAAAGTTGGTGCATCCGGTTAGTAGGTGAACCCTTCTAAAGCAAAACCAAGCTGTCCAGGGCTGAACGAATTTCCTTGGGACCCTTCAGCCCTGTCTCGACACCGAGACCTCATGGTCCCATCTTGGAGGTCGAGTGTCATGAGATCGGGTTTCTGTGGCACATTGAAGTGCTGGCAAGACGGTTTGGCATCGTTGATGCTTTCGTTCTTTTTGTGTCGCGATTGGTTGTGCGATGGGGATTTTGGCCAAGTTGTCTGCCTCGCCAAGCTGAGCTGAGGTGCTAGATATACGGATACGATGGTTTGCATGGTCAACAGTGAGGAAGACGAGGTATGAAGATGAAGTTGGGAGGAACGGAGATATAAAGGTGCCTTGCAGTAATGCTTTTCTTTTTGCACGAATACTGCAGTCTCCAAATCGTGACTTTCCAGGCAGAAAGAAACTAGGTTCTCCCAACCAATTCTGTCATCTCTTACATCTTCAGCTATACCCCTTTTCTTCGTCGTCTAAAGGATCAAGCAGCAACACCAACAACTAAAATGCACTTCCCGATCCTCACCGCCTCCCTCGCCCTCCTAGCCACCACAACCCTCTCGGCACCCCTCGAGGCCAGAACGCCCAAGATCGTCCTCTCCTTCGCGGGCGCAACTCCAGAGGCGTTCTACACCGAGATCCCACCCACGGACGGGACCTTGTTTGCAATCAGGACGTACCCCCTCTCTCTGTCTCAAGCGATTCCCTTGCGCCACCTTTCCTTTCAGGTCAGTTGCTCATTTGCGAGTTAGAACATCCTGAGATCTCGGTTTCAAAAATCACTCTCCTGGGTGCTGGGCAGTGCACCATTGACGGGGTGGACTCGAGCAGGACTACTGTTACGACGGGCCAGACGGTTGATGTTGGACCGCCTCAGGTGCAGGTTAGTGGGACTTGCTATGCTTGAGGAGGTTATTCGGGGGGGCGGGAGTTCAGGGGTACGGGCGGATGCTGTGAGAGAAGGAAAGTTGTCGGTTTTGATGATGGGGAGTGCATGACGCAGGATTTTGTAGTTTCACAACATCGCTCTTTGCGAAGCGAAGGCGTTTGTGAGGAGAAAGTAGGATGTCGCTCTTTGGTCCCTTTTTTAATTTGGACGGGTAGTTTAGTTTCAAATGGATACGCAGCTCACGAGGGTCGGTTGCAAAAGTCGTTGCCGATTTTCTTGAACGATCCTCACCAAAAAATCGGCAACGACTTTTGCAACCGACCCTCGTCACAAAGTCTGACCAGACAGTTTAAACGGATTTGACATCTGGAATTTCCTTTTTTTTGTGTATCTTCATGGCAAAGCGCTGATCATAGAGAACGGCGTCCGTACCGTAAACCCTTAAGTAATACGTATTTATAAGACATGAACGCGCTTTTACCAATTGAGCTGAAGCTCACATCCAGCAGCGAACCTAAATTTCAGGCTTATACTCTCCCTGACCCTTCAATATCTCATCAAAATCCCCATACTCGAATCCCGACAGAATCAACGAGGACTCCCTTGCGTTCCATAAGATACACTTCACCTCATCGCCCTTCCCATCCTTATCTCCAATCCTGCAAAGAGCTACCGAGGGGTCACTCGCCTCTGCCTTCTTATCCAGCACGGCAAAGAACTTCCTCTCCAAATTCACATCCTTCGGTGCTTCCTTGAGCCATTCGGCTACACTGTCGACAATCTGGCCGACGAATGGCGATTTGAAGGATCTGTCAATGGGCACTCTGGTGGCGTCTTGATTGCCACCATCGGGCTTCTTTCGGGGCGCGGCTGCGTAGTCTTTTACGGCCAAGTAGTAGAACCATCCTTCCACGGTGCTGCCGTCGTGGGCCATTTGGAGTAGATTGTCAAGGGTCTGAAGTTGTTAGTGGTGACTAGTAGATGTACAAATGACGTTTTCATACCTCGACAGAAAGATTTTCGAGACAAAACAGTGCGAATGGTGGGTTTACGAATACGCCCATGATGTTGTCAATCTGAGAGGCTTGATTTGGGCAAGATGATAAAACGTGAGATGGAAGTGATCCTCGAGAAGTGAGATCAGAAGTGCACAATTCTGGGGATGATCCAAGAGACGAGGTGGGAGCAGCAATGGAACAGCTGAGCAAAAGCTGAAAACCTGTTATAACACAGGCACGTATTTTCAGGTTCATTGGTCCTGACACAAAACAGGTGGGCCCATTTTATTGTTTTTCCAACATTCGGAAGAGGGCGTGAGGGTATCACGCCTTATTCATACAGCCACGATGCCACATGTTTCATCCGAGTATCTCAATGTTGCGCAACTGCGGCGTGCGAACAGACCTCAAGTCTCAGGCCCAGCCGACTCTGTCAGCAGGCTTTCTCAGGTCGCTGGGCAGCCTTCCCACGAAATAATGTTCATTCAGTGTGTATTCCTTCCTGCCCGGCAGCTTTCACGAAAGATATCAGGCCTTGTTCACTCAGAGTCTGATCAGGAGAGTTATAGCTAAGACCAGCGAGTTTGAAGCTATATAAAATTTCGCTCATGAAATTGAACAGCAACTCTTCCCTTGTGCGCATCGACGATGACCTGTAGGCTGTAAGCGCCAATGCTAGAGTTTCGGGGACGACAAGGCTGCGGGTCAGTCTTAGCTGCCGGGCGCCATGAATACCACTTCTTGCGAGGTTTGGTACCTACAGTCAAAGCTGGATATAACGGGAGTGGCAAATCACTGAGATCCTCCCTTTATAACCAGATTTTATTTATAGCAAAAACAACGCTGACTGTCCTGGGTATCAAAAACCATAAAAACAGGGTAATTTCTTTTAGAATCAGCCCTATCAGTCACGCGACACAAGATTTGTATGAGGATTTTGACACTTTACATATTCTAATGGGACCACCAAGGTTTTCAGGGTTATAGCCAGATTTCCGTTGTTTTTGGTGGTGTTTCGGCCGAATCTTCGCGAGGTCTCCGTTGTAACCAGATTTTCGTTATATAAAATTCCGTTATAACCAGCTTTGACTGTGCCTTCTCTCCTTCTCGTATGAAACCCCTCGCCCTACGGCACATACCTTCTTCACTTGACAATACAGAACCAAGGATTGGGTCTCGGGATAATTCTCAGCTATGTCTGCTAGCTATCTCAGTCTCCGCGTTCATCCTTAATCTCAGCCTCTCAGCTGCTCGCCAAGATTCCTCCGTCCTTGAACCTCTCCAACATTCTCGCCCTTCACACAAAGATACAGAGGTGGAATCTCCGAATACTAGAAAAAAAAGCCCCAATAGTTAAGGAAAGGTTCTGTCAAGCCTTCCAACATCCATCCACACGAAAGAGGCAAGCAATCCTAACGACCAAGGCAACATCGTATCAGCCTCTGTGACCTATGCCTCACAGGCACCAGTACCCGATGGCATTAATTGCCATTTGCTGCCGAAGAATCTAACCTACGCGTCTCAAATGTATGTTGAATAAGCCTGAAAGCATTTCAACCGTTCGAAAGTCGATATCGGCTCCTTTCAAATGTATCCGTGTTGCTAGGCTATTCGTTTCATATGCAGCCATTCCTATCATACGCTTGAATGACATGCTCAGAAAAGATCGATGTTCGGCATTTAATTACTTCGTGGCCTGGGCAGGCAAGTAACCCCCGAGACCAGGCAACACCGTGTCAGGCTTCACATCTTGCATCCACATGAAACAGATCATGAGCTGCACAGATGAAATAAGCATGTGATGGAACGAGTTTCGATTGAACTCAACGAATGCTTGGTGTCTTGCACGCAAAAATTGTGAGTGGACGCCACAGTTATGCCAACACTTGGCAACCATCTTTTATATGCTGCGCCATATTGAAGGACCAATACGTGTTACCATACTTTACTCATACACCCTCTCTGTTCTCTTTCCCAATTCCCACGATGTGGCAGGACATGCGGCGTCTTCAAAGCATGTATATAAAAGCACTCGACCACCGAGTCCTCCTCAAACCATACACTCCCCTCCTGTAACTCCTTCTCTGACGATTGATCTCATCTTGAAAGACATTTCGCTCTTAGACTATTGACTATACCCAGTTTCATCAATCTTTATAGGCAAGATGAAGCTTGCTCTCGTTGCTGCAGCCGGCCTCCTGCAGGCGTGGTCTAGCGAGGCATATACAAATGAAAATTCGATTCCTTCTGTCCGCGTACATCCCAGAGGACTTGTCAAGAGAGACGGACGTGACTGCGGCAAGTTTATCATGTACTGTGAAAAAGCCGCAGGAGCATGCATCACACAAACTGTATAGACTCGAGCTCTACAACGATGATGTCAGTTCTTCCGCTTGATCTCATCATTTTGCCGCTTTACTGATGATAATTGTGATCACAGCTACGATGCCGGCAATAATAATGACAAGAACCGTCTGCAGTCTGGTTGTCAGACTTCAGACGGCAGCGTTTGCAACAATATGCCCTTCAGTCAAAAGCTGCATGATCCATTCAATAGCAATCCTGGAGACATTACTATTAATTGCGACGAGTGGCCAATGGCCGCAATCAAACAAGACGACTACATAGATGGGACCATCAGAAACAGCCTTCGTTGCATACCCGCAGGAGAAAATTCCAGTACGCCGGCCTCATGATCGTCTCTATCTTTGAATTTCCTTTTTGACGCTGACTGTGTCCACAGGCGGTGGATCTCAACTAAGTAAATGGTTCGATGGGAGCAACGCAAATGGTCCAAAGAAAACTTGTTCTGGTGATATGCAAGACGGCGACCATTGGACTGTCGAATTCAACTTGGACAATGTAGCCGACGCCACGTAAGCACATCTCATTCCTCAAGTAATGGCAGGCTCAGTTACTGACCCAGAGCAGGAAAGTCGACCATTGCAAGAACCCAGGCAACTGTGACAGCGATCCGTATCAATTCCACATGACCAAGAAGAACGGCCACCTCAGCTATCCGTATGACGTCGACAAAGACAACCACTACGCTCTCGGCAAGACCCAGCCAGATCTCCTACAATGCAAGGTTGTCGTCGACCTGCACGGCACTGTGGTCACGGGGACGGTCTACGACGTGAAGGGCAACCAGCAAGGCACTCAGGATGGTACCTTCCAGAAAAAGGAGGATTCTATCATCGTTAAAGGCCTTCCGCTGCCTCTCGCTATCATATACCAAGCCGACGACAGTAACCCTGTGGCTTTTAACTATGGGGCGGCGGACTTCTTCAGTACCGATCTCATGAAGTTCTTTTTCTGGGAGTCGAATGAGAAGGGCTCCAGTAAGCAGAGAAATGATGATGGGAGGTATTGTGATATCAAGACCGAGGGGACGGAGTTGGTCATTGATTGTTACTTCCCTTGTGTTGCGGCCAACTGATACATTTGATGAAGTTTTGAAGGAATGGTAATTAGGAAGGGAGTTTTAGTGTTATAATGAAAGTCTCGATGAAAATAAAGAAAGTTTTTTTTTGGTTTCGTATGTGCATGCTACAGCCAACTGGTTTCAAAGCAATTGGCCGGTCGAGTCAGCCTCGACTTTTTCTGTTCTGAAGCCCCTTTTCCCATAATTCCAATGCAAATTCACTGATATTCTCCTCCTATCATAACCTACTTAATCGTCCATGTCATAATCTACTTCAACCGCTTCCTTCTCACCAAAGTGACCATCTGCCCGTCTTTGATACCAACCCTCAGCCTCTCCCACAACTCCTCAAAACCCTCAAACTTACACACGTCCTTCAACCCCAAATGACTTGCCACATTCTCCACGCTCGCTCCATGCTCCACTACAATTTGCGCTACCTCTAACATCGCCTTTCCCAGATTAATCCTGTCTCCATAAAATTTTCCTGTATCCAATGCAATATGAAGTGCCGTTGGTCCACGGCCAGGAGAACTCCAGCCAGTACTAGCGTGTAAATCTGCGCCATGTGAGATGAGCAAGGACGCGATGGCGGGCTCCCCGAGCATCGCCGCGAGGTGGAGAGGGGTACCTGTCCAGGATTGGCCACCGGCAAGGCCGGTAGGCCGAATCCAGCGGTCAGCTCTCCATTGGAATGTGGTGCTATTTGGATCGGCACCGGCAGAGAGGAGGAGTGCGACGGTGGGGAAATCACCATTGATGGTCGCTGTGTGAAGGAGTCTCCAGCCATTTTGATCGGTGCAATGCAGGTTGGCCGAATGGGAGAGGAGAGCGGATGATGCGGAAGTTTTCCTAACCTTGACTGCTCTTTGGAGGGCGGTATACCCTTCTTGGTCTGGGGAATCAAGGAGTTTGGCGTGACATAAGGATGTGTAGACAATCTCGAAGATGTCTTCGTCTCTCGTGGGAATTCGCTCCGGTAGTCGAAGGCAGTGGTCCGGATTTCGTTTTTTAGCAGCGTGGCCGATGAGGAGACGAAGGGCTGAAAGGCGATTGTAGATAGCTGCGAGCAGAAAGGCATCCCAGGGCCCGCACAGAGGTCGGTATGGATCTACGCCGGCATTCAGGAGATGTACAGTAAGAGCGGATTCGTAGTTGTCCTCGACTCGCATGATCGCCATGTGAAGCAGAGTTTGGCTCTTATAATTAGTGGCATTGACTTCGAGTCCATGATCGATATACATGCCCAATATCGATCGGAAGTCTTCAAAGGGCGAAGCACTGATCGATTTTTGGTGAAATAAACCTTCCAGCGCCTCGTGTCCTAATGGCGAATGACCATACATCTTGATCGTCGCATTCGCCCCATGTTTAAGCAACATGTTCACCGCCTTTGGCTGAAGTGCCCAATACGACGCTGACTTGCGCAAGAGGTCATCAAGTGATTGTCCCGTACGCAGAATCGCCCCTTTTGCCAAGAGCAGGTGAAAGACTGGCCAATTTTCGGCCGCAAGTGCGATAGCTAAAGGCGTTTCAAGTCTAGTATCACTATCTAAGATACAGTCAAAGCTGGTTATAACGGAATTTTATATAACGAAAATCTGGTTACAACGGAGACCTCGCGAAGATTCGGCCGAAACACCACCAAAAACAACGGAAATCTGGCTATAACCCTGTAACGGAACAACTTTTTGAAAACCTTGGTGGTCCCATTAGAATATGTAAAGTGTCAAAATCCTCATACAAATCTTGTGTCGCATGACTGATAGGGCTGATTCTAAAAGAAATTACCCTCTTTTTATGGTTTTTGATACCTAGGACAGTCAGCGTTGTTTTTGCTATAAATGAAATCTGGTTATAAAGGGAGGATCTCGGTGATTTGCCACTCCCGTTATATCCAGCTTTGACTGTACTCCCGCCTTGGCGCTCCATGTTCACTATGCCAGGCGGAGCGTGGGCTAGTAATAACTCAAACACTTCCTCCGTTTCTGCCTTTGTTCCAAAACCTGCTATGGAGCCTCCGCAGAATACATGAAAGGGAGTGGAATCTTGGGAATCTTTTGCGTTAACGTTAACGCCGCTTTGAAGGAGAAACCTGATAGTATGAACGTCTAGTGGTCGGGCTTCTACCGCAAGATGTAGTGCATTGCTCCCTTGACCATTTGTTGCGCAGATGTCTGCGCCATAGCTAATCAGCATCTTGGCCGTAATGAATCGAATAGATTCGGGCCCCTTTGCGTTGCCTTGTGGAGCCATCTCACAAGCTGCCAATAGTGGTGTCATTTTTTGGATGTTTCTTACATCAATGTTGATGCCCCCTTCAATGAGGGCTTTCGCGGTGCTGTGATTGCCGCATGCAACAGCGTAGTGTAAAGGAGATGGTCTCTCTTCTAGAGGTCGATACCTTTCGCCTTCTGAATCAGGGTCATTGTCCTCGGAATTAGTGTTATTGACGACATAAGCCCCATTTGCCATCAAAATATTCACGATCTCTGGGTCTATCAGGAACGCAGCTCGTTGTAGGGGAGTCCAATTTCTGTACGGGCTCTTCACGTCAGCTCCCAATTTGACAAGCAAGAGTACCACAAGGGCCTTCCCGTCTCTGATAGCGCCATGTAATAATTTCGATCTCCACTCCTCGGATGAGTATGCCTTGCTATGTCCGGAATATTAGCATGTGATTGTAAAAGCAATTCCACCACTGCTTTGGACGTAGGGCAAAGTTGTCCTAGAGATAGAGGTGTGCCAACTCAATGTCAACAAAGGCAGAAGAGTACCTTATTGTATGCCCCTTTCATATCGGCGTCCCAAACAAACATTTTCCTTCCCACTGTAATTACTCAAGACTTGGGGTAGTACTAAGATGTTCAAGCATGTACGGAGTTTCAATCAACGGCCATGGCTGAAAACAGAAGAAGGCGTTGTGCACTTATCTGGAATCACGAGATTGGATAGGCTATGAAAGAAGACCCATGTCTCCAGACTGACGTCGCGCAGCAGAGAAAATACCATGGACGTTTCGGTCGTAATCGGCCACCTCAGAGAGTCCCACCATGATAACTACCTCCTGACCAGTAGCAGCGATGGGCAATCCGATTTGGCAAAAGCTCTACCATTGACTGAAGACCCAAACCTCCGGGTTCCTGCATACCGAAATCACAAGCAGGGCTTTCATGTTTCAGGCCCCTTCGCGGCTTTTCCTATAGCTGGCCTAGTAGTAATGTTTAGTTAGTAGACTTCCATCACGCCTTCGCCAGGCTTGTGAACTGCAGAATTCAAGCATTGAAGGTTTCATGACGACGCACCTCCTGCTCGACTTGTAACCCATCAACCACAGGGGCCAGTTCGCTCAAGATCTCGTAAGCTTTCTTGTGAAATTCGAGCTGGGCGGCGATCAGATCTGCTAGGTTTCGTAGCGGCTCGGGTGTATCAAGGACCTATAGACCATCCTATGAGCATAGCTGGAATCGCAGCTCGAAGAATTTCACATACATTCTTCATCACACCAACCGCCTCTTCTGTCTGGTTCACAAAATCATCCTCCTTTTGCTCCACTTCCTGTCTTGCCTCCTCAGTCATCGTAGCCATCTCATCATCAGGATTCATGCTTCTGCCTACTCCGGTCTTTCCCTTTGCCTTTGTAGCATCAAGACTCAATCTCGAGTTTTCTACGCTTCTCCTAGCCCTTGTCGCGAACATCAAGTTCGTATTCAGGGTTGTGCTCCATCCCGCCAAGAACCTAGATTGGATCTGCTTATCTTGGGCCAAGCGCGCCTCTCCCACCTGCTCGGACGCAAGAGCATACTTTTCAAGGGCTGTAGAGAGAGGGTCCTCGCCAGCACCAGTGTGGGTTTCATTCAAAAGCTGGGAGCCGGCGAGGGAAGCGCGCGCAATTGCGTGGTTGAATGTCTTGGGCTGGGGTTTTGCGGATGGAGGCGCGGTGAAGGCAGTTTGAACTTCCGCAGGAGAAGTAGCGTGAGAGAGAAGCTGGACTTTGTCGGAGATGGTACGGCCGAGGTCGTTGAACGATTCACGGATATGGGGAGGGTAGTCATAAGCTTCATTCGAGTATTGAGAGCTTGAGGGAAGGTTAGTGAAAACACTGGTTAGGAGGGGTTAATGGGGGTTCTCCGTCGGACGTACGTGACCTGCAACAGCTTTTGATGGACTTGCTTCAAGGCATCAACACGTTTCTCCAATTCGACATAGTCCGGGGGAAGCTCAGTCTATGGCCAGTAAGAGAGCTGAAGTTGGCTTGGAAGAAAGTATGGGAAAGCCTTGTACTTTGCCTTCGGCCTGACCAGTAAGTTCCTTGGCCCATTGCGTAGTTCTAGTTGCGAAGGGAGAGATAGATGATCTGTCCAAGAACTCGTGAGTCAGTCACAGTCGTGCAAGCTACCATCAATTGCGGGACTCACGAGATGTTCTTCCCAAAGGCCTGAAATTTGTCCATGTCGAGAGCTATGTCAGGCACAACGTTGCGGCTTAAGACGCAGAAATTCGAATTCGGAAATCTGGGTGCGGGCTTTTTCTGTCGACTAAGCTGTTGTGTGTGAACTTGTCGTTTCTCAAATGGATATTGTTGCTCTAACAGATGGCATGCGAAGGATGCACACCCCTGTCACTTACGGTCCAGTGACTAGATCTCTGATCCGGTGTGAAATTCATTATCTAGTTCAGGTACAATTACTACCTACGATAGTTAACTTCGATAGAGGTACTCAGACACTACACAACAAAGTCAAGGAAACCTGGTGAGAGGAGTATGGTTCGTCTGGTTTACCATCTAAAATATGTAATTACAAGAAGATTTTCGCCAAGGGCAATGGGAGCCGGTACCCATCCGTAAGAACATATTAAGAGAAGATGGGAGCCGTCAAACCGCGGAGCAAAGAACGCCCATGGAAATAGGATATGAGTACACTGCTTCCCAAGCAGAAGGCTTTAGACTGAGAAAAATGGCTTTGAAAAATCATTCCTTTCAAGGCTTCTTTTCACCCTCATTTGCTCCACCCTGTTCTCCCTCGCTAGGTGTCTCACCAGCGTTCCCCGGTGGTGGTGTCGACTGGTCGTCGGCTCTGGCCTTATGCATCTTGTCGAAGAGGTTGAGGCTTGCCATCTGTAGCTCATCGGTCTTCTCCTTAAGCTCAGTAGCAGTAGCAGTACCCTCGCCAGTCTGGTTCTTCGCAACGAATTCCCGGAGACTGGCAATCTTCTCCTTAATTTGGTCGGCTTCAGTCTTGTCGAGCTTATCGGCAAAGTCTTTGAGAGCCTTCTCAGTGTCGTTCAAGACACTGTCAGCGCGGTTGGCGGCCTCGATGGCAGACTTGCGTTCCTTATCTTGCTCTCCATACTTCTCGGCGTCGTTAACCATACCCTGGATTTCAGAGTCCGAGAGACCAGATCCGGAGGCAATAGTGATGGACTGGTCCTTGTTTGTTGACTTGTCTTTAGCGTGTACATGCACAATTGAATCCGCGTCAATGTCAAACGTTACTTCAACCTGAGGGACGCCCCGGTGGGCGGGCGGGATACCGACAAGTTGAAAGTTTCCGAGCAGCTTGTTGTCACGGACCAGCTCACGCTCTCCTTGGTAAACCTTGATCTCCACGGCAGTTTGGAAGTCGGCTGCAGTCGAGAAAATCTGTGATTTCTTGGTCGGAATGGTCGTGTTGCGGTTGATCAAACGGGTGAAAACACCGCCGAGGGTCTCGATACCGAGTGATAAAGGTGTGACGTCCAATAGCAGAACATCCATAACCTCACCTGCCAGGACAGCACCCTGGATTGCGGCACCAATAGCGACAGCCTCGTCAGGGTTCACGGCCTTTGCTGGATCACGGCCAAAGATACTCTTCACAGATTCGGTGACCTTGGGCATACGGGTCATGCCACCAACAAGAATAACTTCTTGGATATCCTTGGCCTGCAAATTGGCATCCTTCAATGCCTTCCTTACTGGATCGATAGTCCGGCCAATCAAAGGTTCCACGAGACCTTCGAGCTGTGACCGCGACATTTTCGAGTTGATGTGCTTAGGGCCTGAAGCATCGGCGGTGATATAGGGAAGGTTGATATCGGTTTGAAGAGTGGATGAAAGCTCAATCTTGGCCTTTTCGGCGGCCTCACGGATACGTTGAATTGCCATGCGGTCCTTGGATAGATCTATCCCGGACTCTTTCTTGAATTGCGCTACCAGGTGACGGACAAGGTTGATGTCAAAGTCCTCTCCACCCAGGTGAGTGTCACCATTGGTTGACTTGACCTCAAAGACACCTTTCTGGATCTCAAGGATCGAGATATCGAATGTACCACCTCCCAAATCATACACCGCAATCACACGATCTTCCGCCTTGTCCAGCCCATAGGCTAGTGCAGCAGCAGTGGGTTCGTTGACCACACGTAGGACATTAAGGCCTGCAATTTGTCCTGCATCTTTGGTTGCCTGGCGCTGTGAGTCGTTAAAGTAGGCTGGGACGGTGACGACACCATTCTTAATACTCTTGTTTAAATAGGACTCGGCGGTTTCTTTCATCTTTTGCAGAACGAACCCACCAATCTGCGATGGCGAGTACTTCTGGCCTCTAGCCTCAACCCATGCATCACCGTTGGTATGTTGAACGATCTTGTATGGCACTTCCTTGATGTCTCGCTGGACCTCAATGTCGGTATATTTGCGGCCAATGAGACGCTTGGTCGCGAAAAGAGTGTTTTCCGGGTTAACGACCGCCTGTCGTTTGGCTGAGATACCCACTAGTCTCTCACCATCCTGTGCAAATGCAATTACTGAAGGTGTTGTTCGAGCACCTGCAAACACTATGTTACTACCATCATGTAATCTGAGACAAGAAATCACGGACCTTCCGAGTTTTCTATTATTTTGGGCGTCTTTCCTTCCATTATAGCCACTGCCGAGTTAGTGGTACCTAAGTAAAGTAAGTCGGTCGGTGTTGGCGAAGCTTTGTTATCGGCAAGTACATACCCAGATCTATACCGATCACTTGGCCCTTAACCTTTTCTTCGCCGCCATTTGATTGAAATCTAGCGAACGGTGATGTTGAAGGTAGGCGTGTAGCAGAGGAGCGTGAGAAGGAGGAGGTCGCACGAGGTAGCTAAGGAGCACGATGTTAGTGTTAGATAAATATAAGATGTACAAGAGCTTCTTACAGATCTTGCTAGCCTCGAAGACAGCATGATGAGAAGATACAGTAGATGTACAGGAAGGGAGAGAGAATTTCCGGTCGATACTTTGTGGGTGCTAGAGAGGGTAGAGATGGAAAATAATTATCGAAGGCGTGAGTGATGAAGACGAAGTTGAGAGATACTGTCGGCTTTTCTTTTAGCGTACAAATCTAGAAGTCCAAAGAAAAAGTTGCCGTCGTCTTTCTTTCCACGCTTACCCTCATCTGTACTTAGCGCATTTTACCAAAATACGGCAACCGAGAGCTTGATGCAAGGCAGAGGTGAGTTCTAGTAGTACAGCATAGCGGCCAATGATTGAGTCTTGAAGAGCAAATATCGGGCTCTCTCTACCACAACATGGCTATCAGTGTGGCTATGTAAGTGACTTCGGTATACATTGGGTGTATTTGAAACCTCAGATGCTCGTGCTGATCCGCATGGCAGTTGTCAAGAAACAAAGGCACTGATCCGTCCCCTCCAGCCAACTTTCTACCCTACCAAAATTCCTGAGCAGTAAGCTGCTACATCCTCTACTTTCGCCGCTTTGCCCGAGATTGACGGTGGTATAGGCATCACCAGCTCAAGAACTATATCAGCACTACGGAGCCCGACGTCGTGTATTACGCCTCCGACAATGAGGTGTATGCTCTCCGTGTCTCGACACAGAAACGGGAACTGATTGCAATCCTACCCTGGAAGCCATATTGCCTCGATGCTGCATACGGATGGGTATGCGTTGGGGGTAGAAACCACGGCCAGTGTGCTTTCATCAACCTCAACGAAACACAGTCAAGTTCCGGCAGCGACAGAGCTTCGCGTCATGATGCCGAGGTCGATGCATTACTACCTCTGGATCTGGATCCTGAATCACGGGTTCTCGCACACAGCTTCCTCCATCGGACTCAACGACCGTCTACTACTGCTGGCCGCAAAACCGCAAGGACGCAGTTCCACGAGCTAGGAGATCACATTATCAATTCTGTAAGCGTACATTGCTTACGCAGTGATCAGAAGGGACTGGAAGACGAGGTTGTAGTTGTTACGACGTAAGTCTACATATTATGAATATACCGCCAAGTTTTGACATCATCAGAAACAATGATAAATCCGTTCGGATATTCTCATTGACACAGTCTTGCATACTTGGAACGCTCCATTTCCCCACTCCCATGAATCACGCATCTTTCTCTCCTGATGGCCAGTTGATGATCGCCGTTGGTGATGAGCCTCAGGCTTTCTTTTGCAGGAGAATCCGACTTCCCACCCTCGCGTTCGATGGGGAAGCGGCATTCGCAAGATATGAATGGCACGAAATCGCAGCGCCAAGATTGAGTCTTGTACCCGAAACGGACGCCTGTTTCTCAACCGCTTTTTCGCCGTCTGGTCATATCTGTGCTGCAGCTTCGCAATGCGGCATAATCACTATTTTCGATACAAGCTTGATTAGAGATGACATGGATGCGGACGAGGCTGTAATTGAAGTCCTCAAATCATCTCGGTCGTCTCTCCATGATTGTTGTGGAGCCGTTCGCTCAATGAGCTTTGCGCCGGCACCGTGGGATCTTTTTGCATGGGCTGAAGATCATGGTCGAGTGTGTGTAGTAGACCTACGCAACTCGTTCCGATCTAGGCAGACAATCGAGTTGGACACCGAATCTTCCGGTCTGAACAGAGTGATTTTGTCGGATCTGGATGATAGCCTTTCAGAGCATGACGCACTCGAGGTTGAAGCAACATTTCTTCAACGACATAGAGACGCTCTTGATGCAAATGATCATCTCGCGGCCGTGAGCCATGCAGCGGATTATATGGAGCTTGCCGCGGAACGCAGGAGATTACACCGCGAAGCACTTGATGTTGGTTTCCTCGTGGATCATGACCTTACCAACGAGCTTACAGAAAGCGAGCGCCAAATGCTTGACTCGATACGTACAAGCCGCTTACGAGAGTCAGGCCAAGCGCGCGCTGAGACTTCTCAAAATGCCCCCTTTACCGTCAATTATCTACCATCTTCAAGACAAGCCAACACCCAAGTATCCCTCCATCCCTCCAGCAATCCTTCCTCTCTTCCGCAAAACTCCCGCGGCACAGACAGCATTCGCGAATATATGCGCCAACGAAATCTGGAACGTAATCGAACAGGTGACCGCTCCTACCAGCCTCGCCGGCGCAGCTCCGTCGTTATTTCCAACAGCAACCCCACCGATCATTCTTCCTCAACACATCCCTCTAACCTAGCACCCATAGGTACCGCAACACCGACACTATCAGCATCTCCATCTCGCATGGCCCCTAGTACGCAAACTGCTACCCAGCCCTCTGGCTCCGACCCATGGCAAACCATCTACGAAGCCATGGATCCTAGCATAGCCATGCTCGATGTAGCAAATCGCTTACCCCAAATCCGGCGTGAGCGCGACGCCGCTGCTGGAAGAAATTTGGAACGACGCATGCAGCAGCAACAACAGCAAGTGGCGCACATGAACCGAGTAAGAAGTACTGACACTCAAAGACCAAGGCATCTGCACGAAAGGGCCGCCAGTCGTATGGCCGTTGGCGAAAGTGTGTATGGTGATCATGATTCGAATACGTTGAGGAGGCTTGTGGGAAGGGACGAGGGGGTGGGAACAATGGGGATTGGTTGGGGTACTGAAGGGAGGAACCTGTGAGTGTTTGAATGGTTTCCGCATGAAACTACGTGGCAGGAGTGGTTGGCTAATAAACATGCGTGAAGATTTGTAGGGACAGAAGAGGGCATACTCGAGTATGCGGTTAACCTTGACGATCGGAAGACCTTTCCTGGGATGGCTTTTCGATGAAAGACGTGGCATGGGTAATGGGTCATGCATGCTTTTGCTTTGGTCCTTTGCAACGGCCATTGGGGTATGTATTGAAAATGTATATTTTATTGGACGAAACGACGGCAGTGACGGAACGTGGCGTACATAGGGGCCGGAAGGATTCATTGTTATCTGAACGTCCGTCTGATACCGTACTCATAGGGGACCCTTTTGTTATCAGGTATCATAATGCTCTATTTCACATGGCTTAAAAAGAGGCCTCCCAAATTCGTTTGAAGTTAAAGTACGTGTATCCATACCCAAGCGCAAAGGCACAACCGTATACTCGGAAATCCAACCACATTGACCCCATACTCAAACCGACCATAGCAAAATGCCTTCCATTTGCCCACCTAAGCTCCGCTATTAAAGATCCCCCAAGCCCGCCCATATCATACATCATACAACCATCAACCCTAACCCTCTACGCCTTTTGTATCCACCCCGCATGCACGAAGAAGTCAAAGATTCGCGCGCTCTTGCCCGGATCAATCTACCACAAACAAGGTCAGCACTCACCCGTGTTTACCGCTCATCTCCTTCCACCCCTTCACACAACACAGAAACACATACCTTACAAACCTCCTTCGCCAACCTCCTCTTCAGCCCCCCTCCCGTCTTCATCGCCTCCCGGATCAACCCCTCCTTCATTACCAGATACGGCTTCGGCAGTATGCGCAGCACGCTGCACAGCTCTAATTCCTCTCGCGTAAGCAAGTGCAAATCTGTGGCGTTCTCATTTGTGAGTTTGAGCGGGGGTGTGCCGTTGAGGGGGGGGATGGTGTAGCGCTGGTGGGGTTTTTTGTCGGGTTGAGACGAGGGTAGGGGAGGGGGGTTGTGGGGGTTTGAGGAGCCGTTCGTGAGGGGAAGTTTGATTTCTTTAGGTTCGGATTTTGTTGCGGATGAGGTTGTTGCTGTTACTGTTGTTGGCTGGACAGGGGGTTTTAGGCGCGAAGGGAATTCGGGGGCGGTGAGTTCAGTGGTGGCGGAGGGGGTTTCGATAGGGAGAGCTGGTTTAGGGGGCCGCACGCCTGCCAGGCGGTCAAAAGATCCAGTGGGAGCCGGACGTTGAGCGCGTGTCTGCTTGTCCGCCTCGTATTTTTCTCCCGTTTTCAGGTCACCGATGCGCATTTGGCGCCAGTCTTGAAGCTGAGCGATGGCTTGGCGAAGGTTGTGTTCATACTCGAGGGATTCGGTAAAAGACGTGAAATCATCATGGTTCATCATCCTAGCAAAAGGTTTTGCTTTGTTCAATAAATCGCGCTCTTCTTTGGTGCGTTTTTTGTCTTGCGCGGCATTTTTTCGGTAGTCTAGTAAGAGATGCTCGAAGATGACTTTCTTGCGGTCGGCACGTATGGTGAGACGTGAGTTGTAAATGTCCATAACAACCATTTTGAGCTCCATTTCTGGTTCGAGCTCGCCGGTGCGGGGGTTAATGCCATCACCGGGGTCGAATTGCATGTGTTGGACTGCTTCTTCGGCTTCATTGGCGAATTCGGTCTCAAATTCAAGGCGGCCAGGCATATAGCCTTGGACTTCGTGGCAAGCGGGAACGCTGGCTGTAGGCTTTTGCTTGGGTGTTGCTGGAGGGGCCGATTTGGCGGCTTCTTTTCGCTCTTCTATCCGTCGTTTCTTACGAGCTTGGAACTTCTCTCTTGGGTTCTCTTCTACCAGACTGGTATCTTTCGGATCTGCTTTTTCCGGTAGAGGAAACTTTGAGCTCTCGATGTAGGTTTTGATATAATGGTCCCGAACCTCCTCCTTTGTTCGGAAGCCTCCAATATGGTCTGCTATATCAGCCCAGGAGCCAAGTCCATATACCTCGGCACCTTCAAGTAGTAAAAGTTCCTCGTCCGCGCCCCAATCCTTAGTATATATGGGTATCGAATGCTGCTCGATGACCGAGTAGGAATGCGTTCGAGGGTCATGATCACGTGAACTCTCGCCTTTCGAGAAGCACGGTACACAGAGATCGTAGTCGTTACAGACTGGAGAGGCGCATCGGATGCGAACCTGGAATCATTCAGAATAGCTCCAAACACTGCCGAAAGTACTTGGGCGCGAATGCAGGAGGCTAGTACACCGAATACTTACGGTAGAGGTGATGTCTCCGGAACAAACATCACAGATGTACTTCAAGCCTCCCTCCGTCCCTCGCGTTACCGTCTTCTTCCTGATGACGCCCATCCTAACAAAAAGCTGGTTACCCCCCGCTTAAGTAGATACAGGCCGCCCTGCGCACGTACAGGACCGTAGAATTCGACCTGTAGAGATGATGTGGTCTTGAGATTTGGAAGATGTCGTGCTTAGTATCTCATAGGCGTGGATTCAGCAATGAATATGGAGGCATTGTTAGAGCTTCGTGGGATGAAGCGCAATGAACGATGGAGTTCAGGTGCAGGTCAGGGTCAGCCAAATGAAAGCCGACCAAGAACGGCAAGGCTGAGTCTTGAATGGACATTGTGGCATTCGTGGCTGAGGGCCCCCACCAAAACAAGCACATAGGTATTCTACGAGGTATGAATTTGCCTCACAACGGCATCCCAAACACACACAACTTAGCATCGTCCCCTTGACCATCAATCAAATGAGCTTATCTGTCGTTCTTTCTCTACCTACCAGTACTCCCTGTTTTCCTTACTTTCTCTCATCTCAACCAAATCTCTCGGCTAGCCTTCGACAAGAGCTGTAGATCAGTTCTCCGCATTCAGAAACACTACACCCGCCCTCGCTCAAACCCCCCACGATTCAAACGCCAATCATCCATACCGTCCTATACACCCGCTCCTTTAAAATGTCTTGGAATCTAACGAAGAGTAGGCCACCTGGTATTCTAGTTGAACAGACTCTACTGACCTGTACGTAGAGTTCAAGGAGACCCATCTTGGGCCATTGAAGAACCCTCTTGGCCGGTCAACGTCCACCTCAACAATCAAAGCCGACGACCCACAGCCTATAGACGAAAAGCTGGGGATGAACAGCGGCAGCATGAACAGTAGCAGTAGCAATGGCATAGGTCTACATCCTCAACCCGAAGACCGAGTACAAGACTTATAGTATACAGCTGCGTCGGAATCCATGGTTTCTCCTCCCGCAGCGCCAACCAAACCTGGTATCCTCATTGTCACTCTTCACGAAGGCAAAGGTTTTTCGCTACCTCCGCACTACCAGCAGAGTTATGGTTCCCAGACGCAGAATTCAGTATCTGGCGGCAGTGGGTTCTCAGTGGCCGGATCGATGCGCGGAGACCCTTCAGCCGGTCGGACTCCTGGCACGATGGCAGGTTCATATGCCAGCAATGGTCGCCCGCAGACTAGTGGCGGCATCAATGCTGCTCCGACAATCCATGGCCGTTACTCATCACGTCATTTGCCTTACGCACTGCTTGACTTTGACAAACTGCAGGTATTTGTAGACTCGGTCTCCGGAAGCCCTGAGAACCCTTACTGGGCTGGTGACAATACTTCATACAAGTTCGATGTTTCCCGCGTTACGGAATTATCTGTGCAGCTCTATCTACGGAATCCCAACGCCCGTCCTGGGGCGGGTAGAAGTGAGGACATATTTCTTGGTGTCTGTCGCGTGACCCCACGGTTCGAAGAGAAAAAACAATACATAGAAGATCCAAAAGCAAACAAGAAGGATAGAGAGAAGAACCAAGCGGCATTCGCGCAACAGGAGCGGCAGTTGGGGCAAAGTGGCACTGAATGGTTGGATGTAGCTTTCGGGACTGGATCGCTCAAGATCGGTGTCACATTCGTCGAAAACCGACAACGAACGCTAAAGATTGAGGATTTCGAACTCCTCAAGGTCGTCGGAAAAGGCAGCTTTGGCAAGGTTATGCAGGTTCTGAAGCGGGATACTCACCGGATATACGCTTTAAAGACGATACGAAAAGCTCACATTATCTCCAGGTCAGAAGTGGCGCATACTCTTGCAGAGCGATCGGTCCTCGCTCAGATCAACAATCCTTTCATTGTCCCTCTAAAATTCTCGTTTCAGTCTCCTGAAAAGCTTTACCTTGTTCTTGCATTCGTCAACGGCGGAGAGCTGTTCCATCATTTACAACGTGAGCAGCGGTTCGACGTCAGTCGAGCTAGGTTTTACACCGCAGAGCTTCTATGTGCTTTGGAATGTCTGCACGGCTTCAACGTCGTCTATAGAGATTTAAAGCCGGAGAACATATTGCTTGACTATTCCGGACATATCGCGCTGTGCGATTTTGGACTCTGCAAGCTGGACATGAAGGACGAAGATCGAACAAACACCTTCTGTGGTACCCCAGAGTACCTTGCGCCAGAGCTACTCTTGGGTCAAGGGTACAACAAAACAGTAGATTGGTGGACTCTCGGTGTACTTCTCTACGAGATGCTGACCGGACTGCCACCATACTATGACGAAAACACAAACGAGATGTACCGCAAGATTCTTTCTGAGCCTCTCCACTTTCCTGGTCCGGAGATTGTTCCTCCAGCTGCGAAGGACTTGTTGATACAGCTTCTTGACCGCAATCCTGCAACCAGACTTGGTGCCAAAGGACCTTCTGAGATCAAGGCGCATCAATTTTTCAATGCCATCGATTGGAGGAAATTGTTGCAGAGGAAGTACGATCCTGTGTTCAAGCCGAATGTGGTACGTATCACTCGCGCATGCATCAAGCTAGACCGGAAGCTGACATTCATAGGTCGATGCGCTTGACACGGCCAACTTCGACCGCGAGTTTACATCAGAAGCTCCTACAGACTCGTACGTAGACGGGCCCATGCTCTCGCAGACAATGCAACAGCAATTTGCCGGCTGGTCCTACAATCGCCCTGTTGCAGGACTTGGGGACGCTGGGGGCAGTGTTAAGGATCCTTCATTTGGTAGTGTCACTGGCTGATGACGACTGGATGATATGAGGCATGATAGCATCTGATCAAGCGTAGAATCACGGGAGGTTGCTTTTTAAGAGGCGTACTTGATTTTCAACACACCAGAGGACATGTCCATGCAATAACATCAAGAAGACCGTTGAACATTCTACATTCTCTGCCTTTGCTCCGAGCTGCGTCAGATCGTACCATCTCGCCCACTGACCACCTACTTAAAACCTGTACAATTTTCTGGTAGTCGACGTTACGCTCTGTGTTCTGATGAGTGAAGCTTCAGCTTCGCATATGCAAGTGTGACGGACGTGTTGTGGTGGGGGGCGGGCTCTGTGCGCCAGCACAAATAATCTGGTGGGGCAAACTTCCGAGAGCTCCTTCACAGCTCCCAAGTCCAAAGTTTTTACACCAACTACTCATTGCACTGATAGCGCTATTCACTGCCACCAGCTGTCAGACACGAATTTACCTGACAGATACAGCACCGGAATCTATAGTCGAAACTCAAGCAGCAGCAGCGATGCCGGGCTTCGCACAAGCAAGCGATCTCCAAGCATGGCAACAGCTCCAGGAGCACCATACCACCTTGGGCCGCAACATTGTGCTCAAGGAGTTCTTCGCGAAAGACCCTCAGCGCTTTCAGAAATTCTCCCACACATTCAAGAACTCGGTGGACAACTCTGAGACCCTCTTTGATTTCTCCAAGAACTTCGTTACTGAAGAGACGATCTCGCTCCTTGTTAGCCTTGCAAAAGAATGCGGACTCGAAAAGCTTCGGGATGAGATGTTTGCGGGGGAACAGATCAATTTCACAGAAAAGCGAGCGGTATACCATGTCGCCCTGAGAAACGTCACGAACCAGCCTATGCAGGTAGCTGGGAAGAGTGTAGTGGAAGATGTCAATAGCGTGCTAGACCACATGAGATACTTTTCAGAGCAGGTAAGAAGTGGAGAGTGGAAAGGATACACAGGGAAGAAGATGAACACGATCGTCAACATTGGTATTGGGGGCTCTGACCTGTGAGTCGAACCAATCCTATGCACCAAGCATCCCCATGCTAATAGCAGTGCAGCGGACCGGTGATGGTTACAGAAGCCCTGAAGCCATACGGTGACCGAAGTATGACGCTCCACTTCGTATCCAACATCGATGGTACACATATGGCAGAGGCTTTGCGTGACTCCGATCCTGAGACAACTCTTTTCTTGGTCGCTTCTAAGACCTTCACCACAGCCGAGACAACCACCAATGCCAACACGGCCAAGTCTTGGTTCCTCAAGTCAGCCAAAGAGGATGAGCACATTGCAAAGCACTTTGTGGCTCTTTCCACCAACGTCGAAGAAGTAACCAAGTTCGGGATCGATAAGAAGAACATGTTTGGCTTTGAGAGCTGGGTTGGTGGTCGGTATAGTGTTTGGAGTGCCATTGGCCTAAGTGTCGCCTTGTATATTGGTTTCGACAGATTCCACGAATTCCTTGCTGGCGCACATGCTATGGACAAACACTTCAAGGAGACACCTCTCGAGGAAAACATCCCTGTACTTGGAGGTCTTCTGAGCGTCTGGTACTCTGATTTCTTCGGCGCTCAAACCCATCTCGTATCCCCATTCGACCAATACTTACATCGCTTCCCAGCTTACCTTCAGCAACTTTCTATGGAATCGAATGGCAAGGCAATCACAAGAACTGGTGATTATGTCAAATACACCACCGGAGCAATCGTGTTTGGCGAGCCTGCCACAAACGCTCAACATTCATTCTACCAACTCTTGCACCAAGGCACTAAGCTCATCCCGACCGACTTCATTCTTGCCGCTGAAAGCCATAACCCGATTGAGGGTAACAAGCATCAAAAGTAAGCTTCATCTTTCCTGTTTGTCTTGTATGACGGTTGCTCCGTTTACTTATTCCATTCCGCCATCTTCTCTTTCTCCCGAACCGTGCTGACAAGTGTTAGGATGCTTGCTTCCAACTTTTTTGCCCAGGGAGAAGCCCTAATGGTTGGCAAAACGCCTGATGAAGTCAAAGCCGAAGGTGCACCCGATGAGCTTGTCCCTCACAAGACTTTCCTCGGTAACCGACCTACAACCTCTATCCTCGCTCAGAAGATCACCCCCGGTACTCTGGGTGCATTGATTGCATACTATGAGCACTGCACGTTTACTGAGGGTGCTGTGTGGAACATCAACAGCTTCGACCAGTGGGGTGTTGAGCTTGGAAAGTCCCTAGCGAAGAAGATCCAGGCTGAGCTGGATGAGAGCGCAGAGAGCACGAAGCACGACTCGAGCACCAGTGGGCTTATCAATGCTTTCAAGAGGAAATCTAACATAGGAGTTTAGGGTTCTTGCAGTGATCAAATTGAACATAGGTTAGCGCTTTTGTATAGAGAGCCGTTCAGGCAGACGAGTACACGAATCAAAAGTCCCATCTTCAAGTTTCGACACAGCACCGTCCGAGTGATATAGTAAACAAGGCTGATACCGTGTTCGAGACCGAGTTCAGGAAGGGGGTAAGATGAGATCCAGGGGTGACTGCGGCCGCCTCATAAGGCGAGCCGGGGAACCACGATGTTGATCTCCCGCTTCGAATCCAGATATCCAAACCGTGTCAACATGGACCGGTAAGAGCTCACCATAACATCCCCCACGATGCTGCTTCAGGGGTCGAGCTCGCGGACCATTCTCTTCGTTGTTCATGTAGTTTTAGTTTTCTTGGGCTTCCTGGCCGAGGCTGTGAGCGCAGCAAAGCCAGATCAAAAGGCCAGCAGCTATGCGCCTGCTCAAGCTATACCAATTAGCTGTCTAAATCGGACAATGTGTGTCGTACCCACTCCTTCAGAAGACATCTTTCATGCACACAGTGCGGTGAGCTTCAAAGGGACCTTTGCTGACCGGAAATCCGTGCGCCTTCAGTGAGACTGGCGAGCATGTAAGATCCAACCCCCAGATCTGCATCACAAACCGAAACCTCAATTGCCTACCTCTGACACACGGACTGAATCCCATAGATCACTGACCCCGAAGGCCATCTCCAATACATTCCCTTTCCCACATGTAACGAAACCGGTCGTCCTCTGGAACTTTACTTTGGCGTCGAAAAAGGTGCTTTTCTATCCACAGCCCCCATTCACCACCTGCTTTCGGACTTTTGGAGCTAAACCACGCGCTCCCGTTTCTAGATATCAACTGCACTATCTCTGAAATCACCGACCCTCTCTACCACCTCCTAGAATTCTACATTCACAACGACGCTCCCTTAACCTGCCGCATCCCCACCCACCCCCTGATCTCCCCCTCCGGAACAATCTCCATCAGTCCCCCGACGCAGAATCAAGACGATTACATCCCACTCATATTCGCCCTAGCTGGCACTCTCCAGTTCAGCCACCTACATATCTCCCCATCCCTCAACGTCGTCCTCCACACCTCCCCAAACATCGCCTCTGAAGAAGCCGACATCCTCGCAGCGACTGCATACAGCGTCCCCAGTCTTGCGCGCAACTCGACAAAACTCGTCATCGGCGATCCTTTAGAATTCCGATTCAGTGTACGCTGGTATACCACCCCCATACTACCGCCCAGCACGACCGCTTCCTACGGTCTAGGCGGACACGTGCATTTGAGTACCGTCTTTTATTGTCTCTTGAGTGCCGGTGTGGGTGTAGCGGGGAGTCTGGCATATTTTAGGGGGGTGGAGTTGCCGAGGAGGATCAAGAGATATGGAAAGGAGAGGGTAGGTGGGGGTGGGGAGAGAGGGACAGGGTATGCGTTTCCAGGCAGTGGGGCGTTTGGAATGAATGGGTATGGTGGAGGGACGGGGAAGAGGGATTAGGTGGGTAAACGTGAAAGGGGAGGTGGTGGGTGTATTTGTATGGTGTTTGTTTAATGGTGTGCAATACCCCCTTGGCAGGTTGTAGCAGCATGAGTGGACAACGTTTGTTGAAGAAGTGTCTTATATACCTTTTTCCGTTGCGGCCATTTCTCTTTTTTCATCTGTCATGCCCATCGTCATTCGTCTCCGACTTTTTCTCACTCAATTTCTCGCGTTATTCGTGCACAGCGTTTGTTGGATAGGATGGGGGGGAGGAAATGGTGACATCTCTTGAACAGTGGTTTTGAGTGAGATCAAGATAAAAGCTGTTTCCATTACTCTTACAGCTCCGCTCCTGTCGGATTTGGGTTTCTGTCCCTTCCCATCTTCATCCCACTCCATCCCCTCTTCTAACCCTTTTCCCCCACCCACACGCCCCTTTCCCAATGTTCTCCGTCGTCTTTAAACTAGCTTCAACCCTTTCCTTTCCGTGTGTGAGAAGAAAGAAGTACTGTTGGGTCTGGGATTGGGGCAAGGTGTTGGCAAAAAGAGTGGGTGTTTGAGGGATATGTAATTGATGTGGGTATTAAGATACCATAGTTATAGCGAGGGATGGTATTTGTTTTGTATACGCGATGGCGGTGTTTGATGGAGCAGGGTTTAGGAATGGATTTGAGAGACTGTTCCAAGTGGACTTGCGGCTATGTACATAGAATTAGGGAATGGGTGTCTGTGCCTGGGATGGGGTGGGGGGGAGGGGAGGAGGGGATGATCAAGCTCAACCCACTTATGTTTTTCCTTTTGGTGTACATATCAAGGAGGGATATCATGTTGGTATTTTTTGGCTTGTTCGATTGCATAACATTTCTTCAATCCCGTATCGTGATGAACAAAAACGAAACAGAGGAACAAATGCCGAAAACGGTAAAGATGAGTGGCCATCCCTTCATCGCCTTCCTCCTTTTCTCCCATGTAAAGTAGGTACTCATCTCAAACTCCTGCAACCCCAAAGCCCTGCCTCACGCCTGCCCCCTTTATCACAAACTCCCTTGACAACTAACTCATGCCCCGCCCTCTCCCGCCCTCGGTCCTCCCCCATCTCGTTCAACACAAACACCCCCCTTCCACTCCAGCAGGTAACGCCTCTTACATATCAACGGACACTCCCCCTTCGCCCTTCCCCACCCACACTCACATACGCACACACACGCACGTACATACATACAGATCCCCTCATCTCAATCCTTACAATCAACACCAGAAACAGATACAAACTGAAAAACCCGAATCTTTTGAACCCGGAAAGAATGATATAGATGAGAACCGAGCGCCCAAACTGAAAAGAGCATGACCAACCAGCGAATTTAGCATGTCTTCCAAGTCGGACATTAGAGGATCCGAAAAAGGAAGGAAAAAAAGAGTGCAATTCAAACCATCATCGAAAAGGAAGACGTTTATCGAAAGAAATCACAATGAGCTAGGAAGATAGCGAATTCGTGGATTCCTACAAAAGCCTGCTCATGAGATAGATAGCCATAATCGAAGTGATATTTAAAAAGTCGATATCCAACGAAGACTGGCCCAGTTGATCTCATCGGACGATCTAGAAGAGAAATAGAAGACAGTGACGCAAACGTGCTCATCAACCCCTGAACTGTTCTTCCTCACAGCGTTCGTTACGTCTTTCGTAAACAACAGCTCAGCCCTTCTCTCCAAGTCGGAATGAAACGCGGGAGATGATGGAACGCGTCGAGGGTTGAAGATGGTATTGAGTAACCTACTGTAGGAAAATGTGAGGATTTAATAACAGGGATTGGTATGTCATCAAGTAGGAGTAAAAGAATTTGGTTTCGGGCTGATGAGAAAGACGCAGACGGTACAGACGAGCGCCGTTTCACCACCGTAAAGAAGAGCGTGATGGTGAGAGGATTCTGGGAATGGGGCAGGACGACGGGTATTCGATAATGCAGCCGTGAGGAGAAAAAGTTCCGGGGAAAGAAACCAAAAAAAAAAAGGAACCGAATTCCACTTCCCGCAATGAACCCCAAAACGAACGTTTCTGGCAAAACACGAGAAGACTCGGAAAGAGCAACAGAGGTTATGATTGAGAAACTGGAGGGTTTCCTGATAAGAGGGGGTCGATGTTGGAGATGCACCGGCACTGAGGGGGGTTATGGTGGGTTGGGTCTGGAGTAGGGAAGGGAGAGGAGGGGGTGCGGATGGTGGTTAGGGATTAGGAGGTAGGTGGTGGGGGTAAGGGATGGGAAGGGGATGAAGGATGAAGATGAAGATGAGGGATGAGAAAGAAGGATAAGAATGAAGAATAAGGGATGAGGAGACGGAAGGAAAATGGAAAAGAAAGATAACCGAGTAGAAAGTGTGGCCTTGGAGTTCTAGAATCGATCTTCAAGATATTAAAACCATCCCTTGGAAATGTCTGCACATGAAAGCAATATGGGCATAACTTCATTACTAGCCACATCCATCTCGCTGCATCGACTCTCAGCCATTGGAGCAGATCCCGCCAGATATCTAGGAAAAATGACTGAGGAAATACGTCTGTTGGAATTAGTGAGATGTTAGAACGTGCAGGTGCTTCGTAGTTTGCTGGAGATGTGAGATTGTGGTGACAACGAGTCGTTGTTCGTGTTCGGGAGTTTGTGCAGTGTCTCCGGGAAGTCAGGTTGAATTCGGGATAGTGTTGCATACGAGACGTCCAAAGGTGACCGTCCATATCGGTTTAGGCCAATACAGCTGAAAGCTTGCATCGAAGCATTGGCAAGCGCTTGCCACGACCCAAGACGAGAGCTAAGTCAAAGTCGCCAACATAGCCTTAATAACCTTCGGATTCGGAGGAGCTGTACCCAGATGAACAAAGATCAGCCTCCTCTTCCTCCCCAAGTCAACACTATCTCACAAGGCTCATCCTACCTTTGCGATCCTTCTCAATCTTCACCACGTCTCTATCTCTCTCGAGTATGACCGGCTCCTCTTTATACTTGTCCGCCTTCCGATGCTCCTTTTCAATCTCCCTCTCGTACTTGAGCATCTTCTTCTCCGCCTCCAGCGCACGGATCTCGGCTTTGATCTGACGCTCGTCTTTGTGGGCGTCTTTACTGCGGCTCGGAACGACAAGCGAGAGCCCGTGCATCGAATTTGATTCGCCTTTTTCTTCTTGAAGATATTCAGTTTTGTGGCCGGCGGAGGAACGGGAGCGATGACGGTGTTTTTTGCTGGGTTTGCGGACGATTTCAATGGCTGAGGGACCAGAGCTGCTGCTGGAAGAGGACGAACTGCGGGCTCGAGAGTGGCTCTTGTGGGACCGAGCTCCACGCTCGGATTTGTGGCCGCCATGCTCGGACTTATGGCCTCCGTATTCGGATTTATGGCCGCCATGCTCGGACTTGTGGCCATGCTCAGATTTGCCTCCTGCAGTTCCGCTCATTACGTCCCATTCACGAACTGAGCGCGGGATTTCGGCTGGCTCTGGAGGATTAATGATGATTTCCGTACGGCGTTCTATAACCTCGGGTGGCGGAGGCGGAGGAGGGCCAGATTCGATTACATAGGTTTTCCGCACTGCCAAATGGTAAGCCAAAGACGGTTTAAGAGGACTAGAAGAACGACTGACCTTCTTCCCTGACGGGCCTTTCATTCATCTCCTTGCTTATCCTGATGACTTCGTCTATATGCTCTTTACCCAGAGCCTTGAGGATGATGATGGTTTCTCCCTGTAAATTGAATAAGGAAGGGTTAGACTCCAGGATAACTTGACTTACCTCTTCCTCAAACGGATATCCCAGTTCAATGATGGCCATCTTATTGACCAGCTTCCTCGGCATCTTGGTCTTACCACGCCTCGGGAACGGCTCCTCTTCTTTCACCTCCAAAATCTCTTCTTTGAACTCAGCCACTTCACTATTAGCTCTTCGTCTCCTAATCGTAGAGACTTCTCTCTCTTTGAAGCCCCTGAAATCTTCATCGCCATAAAAATCGGGCTCAGCAACCCTGATATCCTCTTCGTAATCTCGTTCTACAAACCTTGGCGGCGGACTCCTCCTGCGGCTCCTAGTGGGGATGACAACAGTCTCAGGAGGCCCTCTCGTTGGAGCTCCGTATCGAGGCAGTGGTTTCCGATCGAAAGTGTCAAGGCTAGATTGGCGCCGGATGATGGTTGGCCGAGGTGGAGCTCGCCGAGGTGGTGGGGTGTAATTCTTTTCGATATTGATGCTTGTCCTACGACTCTCGAAAGGTACCATCTGGCCTCTGCCAGGGCTCCCATCGAAGCTGTCTACCTCCTCATCGTAATATCTTGCTGGCGGCGGTCTTGCTCGTCTTGCTGGCGGCCCAAATCTCTCTTCGTGACGATAGATATCTTTCTCCTCGAGGGATGCTTGGCCCCTGGCTCCTCCACCACCATGGTAGAAACCGTCGGCGGAACTCTCTCGCCTCGCACTACCACGACTCGGTCTCGGTTGAAAGACGTCACGTTCTTCGTAGATATCTCGTTCCACAAGCGCTGGACCTCGAGATCTCTCGGCACGGTCTCTTTCACGACCGAAACGCTCAGGATCCCAGCGTTCCCCGCCTCCACCACCGCGATCATAACCACCGTAAGGACGAGAGTCACCACCAAAACGGGACATTGTGCCTGAGTAGGACTTGGTATAGGATTAGGAGATGGCAAAGTAGACACTAGTCCTCAAGAGTTGTGGTGTTTTGGGATGGCTAGGGAAAATGGCGAGGTAGGGTACAGTAACCTGTAACAGCGACGTCAAACGTTCCAGACCGCCTATGTTGGTAGTATTCGCGTGACTGCTCAGCTTGATTGTGAGTGAGGCGTTCAATAGTGATTCTAGAGAGTAAATCAGCTTGATGTAGAGGGCTAGAAACACATTAGAGTAGTTAAGGAGAAGGGGAGGAGGGGAGGAGGTCGACGTCGACCTTGGTAAATCCTGTGGAAAGTGGAAAGAGTGATGACGCGGGGGGAAGGCTAGTACGGCGAGCATGTATCTCACTTTAGCGCTTCGCTAACGGCCAGAGTCCGATGGCTGCCCAATCTCAGGGGGTTTCTCCACTCCCTTTTACTGAGAAGAGGGTTTACCCCTTTAAAGCAATTCACCTTCACGATGCCTGGAATGATCCGATATTCGATTGTTACACGACGTTGATGTTGCTCTTGCTGAAGTGGAGTAGTATCGACCTTTCATTCTCTTCAAGTCGTGGTAAGAACGTCCTGCTACGCTTGACATCATCCCAAGTTCGACAGAAATGCTAATGGACTTGCTGGGGGTTTCTACCAATTGTGCCGATGCCTGTTGCCACCCAGGTCTTCCATCACGACTGTGTTTCATGTCATTCTCGGTCTGATTTGCTTGAAGTAGTCCAAACGATTGTTCTACTCTAATAGTGCATTTGCAAAACCATCACAATGCCAGCCAGCACTGGTAGTCCCCCAAGTATCCCGTCTAGAACATTGCCGCTGCGACCCATGCTTTTGCAGCTTTCCCAGCTTTCCCAGCCTGTAGCGCCGATACTATATCCTGTTCGCATCCCGCCATATCCTGCCCAGCCGTTCCCTCTATAGGGTTCCCAACCCAAGGTATATAGCGCCAAAACAATGATTGAAGTCCATCTACATCTTCCCTCGTTGCCCATCAACGTTACTACCAAAGTCAAATAACGAAATTCCAAGGGCAATCAGGGTCGCCGAAAAAGAAGAAACATCAATGAAAAACATTAGTTACGGATCCGGGTATTGTTAGTACGATTTTTGTACGTTAAAGGTTTTGAGTCGAGTCCACATCATTGGCTGGCCGGATTGAGACTTCAAAAAGTGGCTTTATAGGAGATTGACGGTCGCGGTAGAAGAAGCATCATGAGGCCAATCGCCTGTTCACAATGCAGGCGCAACGGGATAGTACCCTCGGCTGCTTTCAACCCCTTGAAATCGTCCACAGCTCCGGAGATAATCAGGATTGCTCAGTGCTGAAGTTGGATGTGATTGGCGACCGTCATTCGGTTGAAACCAAGAAAAGCCGGTAGGAGAATCATCATTTTCCTCTTTAATAGACGCCCTTGATTCCAAACCGGTATGCTGCCTTTCCGGAGTGTTGTTGATATAGCTGTACGAAGGTTCGTAGTGGGATGGAGTAAGCAGGGGCTCGGTTTTGAACGCACTGGAACTGACAGACGGAAGCTGAGGACGCATGAAACGACCGTTCTCGGGAATCTCGGCAAGAGGCGAAGGAAAGTATAGGTAGCCCTCGTGATCGTCTATAGTACTAGTTTCTTCTTTGGTGAGGACGAGATCTCGGGGGCGCTCAAGCGACATCATTTTAGCGCTACCATAGCTTGATGAGGCCGAAGAGATCTTGGAAGGACTGTTCGAAAGGGAGTCGTGCTGAGAATCGCGATGCGATCGGTACGCACCGCTACCCACTCGGGAAGATCCGGCGAAAGGTAGCGCTGACATGCCACCTCGCAACGCGCCGGGCGGACCAGGGGCATTCGAGTTACCTTGACTTCCGGCACTGTCGCCACTAGAACCCCCTCCAGGACCCATACTCGTTGAGCTGCTACGACGATCTTCTGAATAGTGGCCGGGCGAACGACCGCGTACAACCATGGGAGCAGATATTCGAGTGGCAATCTTAGTCCATGGACTTGGTGAAGATTGGCTATTTGGCACATCGGCAAATAACTCCACCACAATGTGGAAGTACTGCTGTGCCGCCCTTCTCTTCCCGTTGTTGGCTGTAGCATTCTTGAATTGAATACGATCAAATGTTGCCATCGTCTGACTTTGCTGCTGGGTTGGCGCAGATGGTGCGTAAACTGGCTCATACTCGGGGCTTGTCAGCTGTGAACTGGGGCTGATGCCTCCGCCGGCATCGTAGATTCCTAGCGATCCCGAGGGATGTGGTGTCAATTTCACCTTTTCTGGTCGTCCCATAGGCCCTTTGTCGCGTTTCGGGGTGTGTTGGACCAGGTCGATAACCTTTCCTTCTTCACCGTCAACCCTGGCTGATATGCACATTGCGAAAGCCTGGATCCGATCTCGACCCAGATATAGAGGCTCAGAAGCGGTATTGTAGTACGGCTTGAGGCTATAGGAACAGGCGACCGAAAAGTAATTGCGTCGATAACAAGTCCAATCTTGCTCCGGGTCAGTTTGGAAAAATCCTTTGTCAATCTTTGCTTGGACTTCCACTTGGACAGACTGGCCCTTCTTGTCGGTGATGGATTGGATAGCTCTGGTCTTTACGAATGGAGGCACCGTGTTCTGTGAATTAAGCGGGTAGGAAGCTGAGGTGTCCTGACCCGGGAGGCCGTAGCTGGCGCTCGTATTTTGCGACATTGGATTGAGGGATGAGTCGAGAACTCTAGGGCTAGCCAGAATAGAATTTGCTGAAGGATTGGATAGGAAATTGGAATTCCCATGAGGAGGATATCCGTACCTGGGGAAGTGAGGCGATGATGTTGGGTAGGAATCTCTTGTGGTCGTACCAAGCGATGGTAACACTGCATTGGTGTTTCCTGGAGCTTGCGAGGGAGGTGGCATACCCGTGGACGATGGACTAGTATTCGACGATAACGGTCAGACGACAAGATTGCCATGGCTCAAGAAAGATGAAGATGGGAAGCACAAGCATGCGAGAAGGGAACGCACATTGATGTGTTTCGTGGTCTACCGTCGTACATCGTTGGCAAGTATGCCTGCGGATACTTCAGCGTTGTCGGGTAGCCCACTGGCGCTGCCGAGGAGAAGCCTGCAATGTTGTTGAAGCCATTCGTGGAATTAGTGGCGTGGGGTGAGAAGACAAAGGATGATGAGGCTGAACTGGGACTGGTCGATGCAGAATCACAACTCGAATCCAGTGGACTCAAGGATAATCCAGGTCCAGTCTGGAAACTGATGCCTCATATGATTCATTGGTTAGCCATATTCGAGTGCTGTGGTTCCGCGGCGCGGCTGAGAGTACATCAGATCATCGTGAAATTCGGTGTTACGCCTAGACGGCGGGAGAACAGCTAATGCATGGCTAGAGAATTGATACCACGTCGTGTGATCGGTGTGACGAGCCACGCCGCTGGGTTATGCACGAAATATCGCGCAATTCAGAATGCTGGTGCCAATAATACCATGACAGCATTTGGGGGCAAAGAGGTGAGGAGGAAAGAAGGCAAGAGAAGATGAAACAAGGCAGATGGAGTGAACGAACCAATGGCATCGCTTAGGGGGCGTACGGAAAGACTGATGGGGTTTCCGAACGAGGAAAACTTACGACGGCACAGCCAGAATGCTGGGTTGAGACGCATAACCGAAAGGCTTGGCGGGATGCAATGGCATCGAGTGGACGAGTTGCTGGCCTAGCAAGCCGTAGCCGTCAGACCGATGAAGACTCCCAATGGAATTTTCAGTCAGCAACGGGGTTTGGCTTGCATATGCCCGGATTTGCCCTAGCGACTCGCTCTCGGTCTGGAGAGGGTAGTCGTAGGGACCGTGGAGGAGCGCTAGTGCCTTGTTAGTCACTAGCCACCACCGTGATACACGAATGAGAGGAGATCAGCAAAAAAACAAAGGTGGGCGGGGATTGCAATTGGATGTGCTGGAACCTTGTTTATGACCGAGCACAACCTGGTCCACGCTCCCAGCTTTTCAGCCAATATCAAAGACATCGTACCATACCCTCGGGTCAAAAGATTTGGGGGTATAAGGTGAAAAGCAATGTCAATAATGGTTAACGACCCCTTGCATGCGTATCTGACAGTATTCCAACGGGTTTGTAAGAGGGTACAGAACTTCAAGGAGCAAACAGATCGATTTTAGCCTTGAGAACAACATAATGTTTGAAAAAGTTGTAGATGAATCCCCAAGGCGTTATGCACAACCGGTATATGAACACAGAGGTAAACTTACTGTTGTTGTTCATCGAAGACACTGCAATTTGATCGCACCAACCCGACCACGTAGCCCTGGATATAATGATGGTGCTCTCGACACCTTTCCGACACCTGCGAAAGGCCAGAGGCCCGTCGTCGGACCGTGAGGGTCGACTTCGCTGGCGACGTTCCTTATCAATCTTCAGGAATCTCCGCCGGTTATGCTTAGGGTTGTCCGGACCGGTACCTAGGGCTTAGGCTTGCCGCGTAAGTTTTTCGCTTCAGTGGTCTGGCACGTCGAACGAATTGTGCGGATGGGGATCCTCAACTAAAAGCGGCCACTAGAACTGCACCAGGTCAGCACTTGCATGTTGCACACGCCCGTTGAAACATAAGGTAAGATGGGTACGTAGTAAGAAGAGAAAACCTTGTTTGAGGATGCCAACAAGCTGGCACTGGATGTGTGGAGAGATATAAATGAAGACACACACACAAGCGAAATTAGGATAGAATCCGTCAAGGTCATATGTACCATCGCAACGCCGTTTCCTGTGCATTAAAGAACGGCGTCGAACGGGAAAATGGCAGGAGATGAGATTTGGGGAGCCTGGGGAGCCTGGGAAGCTGCGGACAGTGCCTTAAAGACGGAGCTAATGTAGGGAAGATCTGAAACTTCCGCTCTGGCTCACAGCGTGGGGCGCGGCTTGACGAATAGAAGATCAAGCCGAGGGAGGATGAATGGCAGGCTGTCCTGAACAAGGGTGTCTGATATCTCCACGTTTCAAGCAAGACAAAATGGTTGAAGTGTTGTGAAGGCGAAAAGACTTACCAAACAATCTCGGAAAGATATGTCAGTTCCTGAAAGCGCAAGGCTCTGGATGAGGGTGGTGTTTGCTTTCATGAGACGATTGGGCGACAAGCTCTTCTTGTACATAAGTAAGAGTCCACTCAAACTCTTAAAACCCGAGGGAGCTTGGTATCAAATCAAATCGCTCGTTGTCCCCTGTCATTTCAAGCTAATTTCGTGGAGCTAGCTATACACTCGAGACGTTCGAAGGAAAGACAAAAAATTAAAACCTAATACAAGGGAGGACGATTCGTTGAAACCAAAAGAGCGCAGGGAAGAGGCATAGATGGAAGGTTAAGTATTGGAAAATCGATTTCGACAGCCAGCGAATCGAGATCCGCAGCACACCATGCCAGAATACCACCGGTAGGATTCCTCTACTCTGAGAAGTATAAATACTATCGTCTCCCAACCGGAGACTAGCGCCATCGAACCGGTACCAAGCAGCGCTTGCTCCAAACTCTTTACACGCACTGCTGCTGCTGCTGCTGCTGTCAAATCTTGTTACCACACTTCATTGCCTCCGTGCGAGACACTTAGTACTCGAAGCTCGTATCGAGAATTTCGGCGTCATGCCTTGTTGTCAGAGCAGTTTGGCAGCTTGCAGCATCATGCAGACATAGAATGTTCAGCACATAGTCATAGCGAACCACGTTGGATAGCCAGTTTGGCCGAACGAGTCCGAAACTACAACCACCGCGGCTTCAGGCACCACGGCGCTGCACTGCGGGGTCCGCCGCCGGATCTTTGTTGCCTTGGATCGTCTTGGATCGTCTCGTCTCGCCAACTGGGTGTCTAGTTTTACGGGTCAATGGAAGTGGGAGGAGTGTGGTGTGGTGTGGTGTGGTGGCTCGTTGTGATGATGCAGGAACACGAGCCTAGTTAGCCTGCGCCTTGGTTGATACGGGTCGCTGCAGCATCAGCCAGAATGTTTTAGGTGCTGTAATCCATAGGGGGCAGAGCGGGTTTAGCAAGGGAATAGGTCATCAGTATGAGGCAGGTGATCCTCATGGCTTTTTCTCTCATGCCAGCAGGCATGCAGTAGGATCGGGGGTGACCGTCTGACATGAGCGGAATTAAATTGGAAAGTCAGCAGCAAAGGAAGACAATCGAAACCGTAGTCGAGGGAATACTGTGTACGAGAATACTGTAATGTCAAGTGACAGTTCTAACTGAAGGACTAATCAAAGGCTCGCGAGAGGCCAACTAAAAGGCCAACTACTAAAGGGCACTTCCCCCGAGCGGGGCTAACCTTGTCTACAGTCGGCTCAGCTCAGCCCCATCTAGTAGAAAGATCTAACTCAATCCGGTATAACGTACACTAAGAGGTCTTTCAGAATAATCTGAGCCGATAATGCCTGTATTGACAAAGAATTCTTTTCGCAAATTTAAAATTTTCTTTCGCAAGATTTCTTTTTTTTAACACATTATTAATCATGAATGTTTACATGACTGCTTTTATGATAATATATGCTTGTAATATGTTTAATAAGTAATACATGATGTTCAAATTTTAATTGCATATCTCGATTACTCATGATTTCTGTATACTAGAACTGTATAAAATTTTGCATTATTAATATGATTCTTTAGTACTAGTAATGAGTTGCAATCATTAAAAGATCAACCACTTAAATGTTTTTCTTTATATTTGTTATTTATCACTAAAGCAGTGATATATTCAGCTTTGAGAGTAGGGGCTGAGCCGACTGAGACAAGGGCTAACCCGTCCGCCGCTTGAGACTCTAAATTCTAAATCTACCGTAGGTACTGTATCTTCTATCTTCCTTTAACCCTCTACATACTACTATCCATGAGTTCCTCAGCAGCAACAGTACGTACCTTTCTCGTCTCTCGCGTCGATTGACGCACCTCAGCTGACACATCTGTACCTTGCATAATGGATCTTGTACGTCTCCAATCGGATCGTGCAGGTTCTTGCCACCCGTGGGGCTGATAGGATAAGAATAGTGCCATGCATGTACCTCAGTATTTCAGGACAAGAAGACAGGACAGAAAAGAACCCGCGGTACACCGCAATTTGATGGCAGGGCAGTCAAACCACGATAGTGCCTCGGATTACGCACAATGAAGATGTATGGGTCACCGAAAGTGTGTTCAAGAATCATCCATTGGACACGATTCAAGGTACTCATCGGCACCGGCTTTCAGCCCTTTGGACTAATTGCCGACCTCTTGCCACCACGACTACAGCCTGTCCACCTTATCCCCCCGTTATTACGTTAAATCACGGGCGATCTCATTGATCAGCTGCAATGCCGTAGTGCAGGAAGGCTGGCAGAGTCAGCCGTAAAGGATTGGACTCTAAACGTCAACAGGCGAATCCCACCTCAAACACCGATAACTGTTCTCGAAGTTCTTGGGCTGGAGTATTACATTCGGCCTTCTCGACCTCGCTATCCCATACTATGTCTCCGAAATTCTTTCCCCCATGAATCAGGCATTCAAGGCAGAGCTGGGTTACAATTTCCCTGCTCCGCACCAAGTTCTTGTTTCTGAGTAACCCATCATATGACCTCCTGTTGTTGATCTATCAGAGTCGGTCAGGTGAGGTGTAATTATGCTGAATCAACTGTTTGCTCTTGCAATTCGCTCAGGTGCTAATACAGTTCATATGCTCTATCTAATTATACATCAACAACTCTCTATTAGTCAATCAATATCGATCCGCGATACTCAGAGACGTTCACTCCTCGGGATATCGATACCTCTTTGGTAAGTTCTGCGGAAGCCTGCATGACAGTCCATGACCCATAACGTTGCTCTCATCCAACCGGATATATCCCTTGTTCCGGTCTGCATTACAGCATGCAGTAAAGGTAGCCCGAGAGACGTTGCAGACTACTCTATTTACGAGAAGTAGGTCAGATCCTTTGAGAGCTACAAGAGCTTGAAAGGACTGTCTATCCACGGGTTTACTACCCAATATTAAGGACTGGGTGTGCGGACACCATTTCCGCAATAACCCATCGTATGCGGCTTGTGAGCCCTGGTAATCCAGACCTTTAGCATCTTCAAACTGCAGAGTTGGAGCTCGAGTCTTTGTAGAGTTCCTCTCGTCTGGCATAGCTTGGGCATGTGGATATTCGACGAGTGACCTTTTGCCGGAAGTTGATCCTCAATACAATCCGATGCAACAGAAGGATTTATAGCGCATACTGAAGAGACGACGTGGCTCATATCAGCAGTGCCTGTGGCTTTCATGAGAGCATTTAGCTCGTGAAGGCATCAGCCTGGCTTTCTCCTTAATTGTTTCCGGCAATTGTAGGGTTGCTAGCTGGTTCACGTCAAGCACTATCACATGGTCGTGTTGTATAACCTAGATGGGCTGGCAGGCTTTTCTGGCTGTTCCATCCCCGATAGCCCCGAGGGGTGCCTCTGGAATGACGGGAAGTCAGTCCTGGGGTTTGGTACTACTTTCGGTAACGTTTCGCAGCATAATGAATGACGATCTCTGGGCAGCCAATAGCGCGGACGAAAGGGCTGCCGTTAGTATTGTCTATCTCTAAGCCTATGGCCTCATTGCAGGCCAGTGGCGGCCTCGAGAGGATCAGAACGGTTAATTCCCCCGAAACCTTATCTGCTGGGACGTGGAATTTTCGGATGAATGCCAATGAAGATAACACAAGCAGGGTTTTAGGAGGCCCATGTTCCCCAGCCTCCTCAGTCCTTGAAACGAGAGATTCGGGACTTTGCAGAATGACTTATTGCATCGTCCCTGCTTCCTGACAGCGCATGGACCATCAGTTCGTGATAAATCCTTCCATAGTCTTGATCGTCTCCGATCGGTCGTCTCGAGTTACCTGTTGGCCTCGAGTCGTATCTTCCAAATTCCTTAGCATATAAAAAGGGGAACTACTACGGTCTGGCGTGATGCTATCCGGATTTCAGTAGGTGCCCCCACGCACCATGATTCTCGACTAAGGCGCAAAAGACGTTGATCCCGAGGACGGCTTATCTTGAGCCTATGGTTGAGGGTTCTGTTGCATTGCCCTAGCACGAGCTTTCCATTGGATGCTTGTAAATTCACGTCCAATCGTACGATCTCCTCGGACACGGCGAACTATGTGCCTGGGGCTGGGATGAAGGTGGGCAATGTATATCCCTGCTTTGGTTGAACCGAGTCTGCCGGGGCTGCCAATGGCTGCTCTTCGCAAGACAGCCAGGAGAGCTTTCCCTATCCTTACTAAGGCATTACAGACCCGTCACCTGACCTAAGATTTGGTCATTGAGAACATAGCTTCTCGAGCAAATACAGTCTCAAAGACGATGTATGATCATTGTCTTTGCACACGTAATTTTGGTTCCTCCAAACAGCCAGATTGATCTGTAAGTGGTTCTTTATCCCGTCACGAAATGAATGAAATGCATCTCTCCCAAAGGGCTCGAAGAACGTTTCTCGAGCCGCCTACGTTTGATATACCTTTCTCTTCCGAGAGATTGCAAATGCGTATGCGGTCTGTATCTGGTCCAACAACTTTTGTTAGTGCTGTCTAGGTTCATAGAGCAATAGGGTCCGGACAACGTTGAGATAAAAGCCAAAGAGCTACGCATTTAATCCAGATGGGTATTTTTTACGGAACGGACTTCAAAGGCAACGGTACGTTTTAAGACAGCCAGAAACATGAACAGAGTGCTGACACTTTACTCTCTGCAGCTGCTACCGTCTCCTTTATACCCAGGTATCTTTCTCATCGCAACACAGTACGCCTGACGGGAAATAAGACGTGCTTGCTACGTCGCAGTAAAAGAGATAAATATTTGGCGAAGATCCACAAAACCTTGCGGTCAACCCCTTGTTCACACCATACCCGCATATCTTCTATAACTGGCCTGATAACATGTCGCCTCCAAGTCGGTTTTGCTACCATAGGAAAATCTTCCAAAGGCGCTTTATACAAGAAGACAAGGAAACCAAAATAAACGAGGTTGAAACTCGGAAACTAGATCCAAGAGTCCTCACAAGTCACAACCTCGTATTTCGAAATCTCCATATTTCAAACAATGGAGTCAACTGCTGCTATGGCACTGACCAGCGGTGCCACACCACCTCTGAACTATAGCGTCCGCCATATCTACCACATTTTTTTCTTCTAGCCGCCCCTCTTTCTCGCTACATTCTGAGCAGCTAATATAGTACAATTACGTTGAGCAAAGTTCTACCGGTATCATCTGTCTCTACTTAAAGGTTGTGTCTGCGATATATACGAAAGGCTTTCCGACGAAGCCACGAAGGACGACGTTTAATTACTCCCAAATATGTCCATCGATGTGTAATCGAGTTGACAGTTGACACAGTGTACTCTCTTATACTGTCCATAGTCTTCATCCTTTGTCCTAACCATCTATCTCCCACCTAGCGAAGACGGCACAACAAGCATTACTCGAAAATATCCCTGTCACCAAGAAAACAGCCCCGGGTTTTGTTTCAACTTTGTTAATCTACCTTAGATATATACATCACAAAGCATAATGTCTGGATATCGAATCTTAATACACCCATCACAGTTCTCCACCACCGATTGAAATACCCCTACCCTATATTCTTCCTGCGACATAACAGCCTTTCCATGTCATCTAAAGCCTCTGTATTCCTACATATCTCTAATCTCTCACGCCACCCCTCACCGAAAACACATTCTCTCCCAAACCAAGCCCGGCCGACACGCGTCCCTCCATAATCAACCAACTTTACAGGAGATCTCACTCCTTTCCAACCTAGCCAATCTGCGAATAACAATACATCACACTTTAGACTACAGTCTTTTTCGCTTTAGGGTCTGCTATCCACTACTTCCATGCAAGACACAAAGACAAAGAACCTCCATCGCACTAACGTTCCACCGCTTCTCAAAAGCTAACCTCTCTACTCCTTCCAGCACCGCTTGTTCCCCATAAACAACCCATTCCCATTCCTCCCAACCCTAAATCGTCCACACACCGTTGCCGCTCCCATCGATCACGTACCCCACCCCCCCCGATCGACTGAAAAATCACACCCACCCATCCGCACCTGCACTTTGAAACCCCCTTCTTCCCTCCGCGCTCTCCCAACCCCTCTAAAACCCCCTTGAACCATCCCACACCCTTCCTCATTCCCCCAAACCCCTATCCATACCACCGTCCCACGCATACAACTCCCAACCATGCAGGTTTTTTCCTACCTCTCCCTCATGCTCCCACATCCTATCCGATATAGCAGGGGCCATGCGTCCGCAGCGGGGTTTGTTATTCGCGGGGGGGTAGTACGTCGGAGGGAGGAAGGTTGAGATGGGAGGAAGAAGAGGAGGGGAGAGGAGGGGAGGGGAGGGGAGGGGAGGGGAGGGGAGGGGAGGGGAAGGGGGGAGAAGGCGTGGTTGAGTGCGAGGGGGGTAGGGGCGAAGGAGGGAAAGGAGGGAATGAGGAGTGGGAAGAGGGGGAGGAGGAGGTATGAGGGAAGACTGCTAAGGGGAAAAGGATAGGGAAGGTTTTAGATGGGGTGGAGTGGGATGATGACATATTCAAAAACAAGTTGAAAAAGAATCACGCCCACAGAGAGAGAGAGAGAGAGAGAGATCTTGGCAGACCCTTTTAACAGAACCCAAACTCACCGCGGATTGACCGGAAAAATCAAATCAAATAAAAAAACACACGCAACAGCAGCGTTCGACGTCATTTTCCTCTTTGCCCCAATGCGGAAACGGAGCTGGTTCCGAATACTCGCCGACTCTCTCTCTCTCTTCCGTCTTTGCAAGGTCTGGATAGGGATGGTTATATATGTGTTTTATGACGGGTTTATTGCGGGTTTGGTTGTGCGAGGGGTGGGGAGTGAGTGAGTTTATGTGGGGGAGGGAGGTGAAAGGGGTTGGGGCTGCGATAAGGGGCGGAGGAGAGGGGTGCTATGAGGGTATGCGTGGGGGTTTGGGAGGGGGGGAGATTGGGACGAATGGAGAGGTTGGTTTGGGGGTTGTGGGTTGGAGGATGGTGAGGGAAGGGTGGGTTCTGTCTGGGTTGGCGGTGTTGCTGTGCGATGGAGCTATTCTTTGCGATTTAGACGAGGATTGAATGAAAGGGGTGGCTGTCAGAGCGTATTGTTGATGCTGTAGGGAGTTGGTAGGAGGGGATTTTGGTTTGGCAAAGAGTTTGGGGGATGAGGTGTGCAGTTAGTGGTATGTGGAGCATGATGTATGGTGTTTGGTTTGGAGTTTATATGTATTCAAAGATCGGCCCCACTGGCAATAATCCTGTCAACTTCATCCCTCAGATGTGATCCCTATAATTTATTTCATAGGGCCGGTGTCTTGATTCTGATCCCCCATAGCAGATCTTCAAATGTCGATTATTCGGATATGGTCTCCAGATTCTCGAGGAGATGGATAATCCAGCTAAGACTTTGATCTGCTGCATTCTGCCTCTCCATATTTGATTGTAATGCAGAGAGACGTTTCATTTACCCAGATATCTGCTCTTCTAACTTTTTGTAACGGCTCGAGACGCACCATGGATATCTTTCGCGGATCAAAGCGGACTGTTTAGTTTCTGCACCTCCTTGGAGAGATTTGGTAGGCTGCGAAGTATGTGCGGACATGCTTCCAGAGGGTGATTTTGTGATCTTCGCCATTATCCACCGAGGTTCGAGATCAAACTGAGTCTGGCGTGATCGGACCGCTCTTAGATATCAGATCTTGTTGAGGCCGACGGTGGTTTGCAATAATAGTATTTTGCATGCGGCAACCAAGACTATATGCTTCACTTTCGTAGTATCCATTTCACGCTTCGACGGTCACCCACCCTTGCTGGGGATCAATCTCGATCCCATCTCGGCCCCCAAAGGCTGTGTCGATCTCAGGTGAACCCTATCGCACTAGACCCAAGACCCGATATCTTGGTGGTTTGACGATTTGGCGACTTGACGACTTCACGAACGATTTGACTAGTCAAGCACCTCATCAATCCACCACCGCTTTTTTGTCTGCCCAACTCGGTACCACAGCTTTGCAAACCCCCTCATAATCCAAGAATAAATCTTGCTCCACCTCCTCCGTAGTCCAAAACATAGTCCAATTGCTCCCAGGCATTTTCCATGTCCCCTTGGCTCGCTCGAAATACCACTTGTTCACCGGGTTATCCCTTCGACTGCGCCAGCAAACGCCATTGGGAAAACAGTCGCGCACCATCGCTTTGAATACAATGTCTGCTACACCACCCGCTCCCTGAGAACGCTTGAGTACGGCAAATTTGTCTAAGTAGGGTACCATTCGTGCACTGGATGTGGGATCCGCACCAGGAGGTGTTTCCCAGGTTAGGATTGCACCGCCCTCGTACTCACCTGCAATAATAACGCCAGCGATTCGATTGTTGATACGGGAGAGGTAGTGGTTGACGTCTAGTTTGCGACCAAAGGAGTCGTCTATCAAATGAACTAGGCGGGTCAGATCAATGCGAGGGTCTGTTAGCTTGATAGACGGCGAGGCGGCTGTTGGCGGGGTCCAAGGATGAGTGAGCGGGTTGGGAATGATACTAACAGGCATTCCACGCTTTACAAACGTTGCTGGTGAAGTCCTCGCAGAAAGAGCGGAAGGTAGGGACGGGGAGAAAACAGGTTTATCAGTCAAAAGATTGTGAATGAGAGGGTTCCGTTGAGCGCGAGTGCCTACACCGGGGCTGGATGCTTTTGATCGCTTCGAGGCTTTACCAGAGTTTGCAGCTTCTTCTGGTGTTGTGAGAAGAGCGGAGGATGTAGGTGGCAGGAGTGCTAGCGTCTGGCGAAGTAGCTCCAAATTCGTCAGATGGGTATCCTCAGGATGTGTAGATGACCTGCCAACACCCGGACTTTCATTTTTGCTCTGCTTTAATTCATCTTTGATAAAGTCATACTCTTGCTCAAGATTGATGAACACATGAGATCCGTATGCATTCGATTTCGAAGGTATCCCGCCAAGAGGGTCAAGAAGGATGACTCGATCCAATGAGATTTGCTTTTGCAGCTCCTTCACCCTTTCTGCTACCTCAAGTGGATCCTCCTCCGAAGACACTGGTATTTGGATTCCTGCAAATTCTCGAGCCAATGCTAGCATAACCTCATCTGCGTCAACAGTGGTCAATGACTGGGTGGCCGACGAGAAGCCGATTGGTGCTACGACTGGAACCACTCCTCTTTGGAGAGGAGTTAAGAGTATCTTCCTGTTTGCCACTTGTAAACTGCCCTGTGTTCTGGATCGGGGAGGAGTGTGCCCCTCGGTTGGCAAGATGCCAATGATGTTGTCCAGTCTCCTGGCACCTTGGCCTCCATATGAATCAATAGCTGCCACTAAACGGTCTACTTGCTCTAAAGCTAGTCTTTTCTTGTCTTGACCGCTCAGCCCATGGCTGTCATTGTAGTCCACTACTACAACGCAGCTCAGCCCAAGGCTCGTTAGCTGGGACAGAGTAAGGCCGACACCTTGTAACGTCGCATCATCAATCAGATGAGTTGCTCTGATTTTTACCAGTGCTACATGAAGTGGCTGAACGGCTTCTTGGACGAGGTCAGTCTGGGGTTTGTGGACGAATTTGGGACATTCCTCAACGGCCCGTATTGAAGGATATAGATGTCCAAGGTTCACTCCGGCCCTGCTCTCATCTAGTGGCTTGGTGTTCAGAGGCTGAGCTGGAGATTTTCTTGATCCGAAGCGTGAGAGATAGCTCTTGGCCTCACGTTTAGTGGCTGCGGAGCTAAGAACATCTAAGAAGAGATCCTGCACGGATGTTAGCTCGAAGGATAGCAAGCATAAGCTTCAGCTTACTTTGTTAATAACGTCACCCTGCTTACGTCGACTTGCTGCTTGTGCTAGGTGCGTGCTGTATGCAGCACAACCGACTTCGGATTGAGCCTGTTCCGTTGTAGGAACGGGCTGGGACGTTGCCAGGTGGTGTTGTTGGAATTGAGATATGATCAGCCATCCTGGCTGATCAGAAGGATTGGCCTTCTATGAGGGATCAGTGGCTGGAACATTGATTGACCATATGAGGTAGGATATAACTTTTTGTCTTGGCAGATATATGCATCTCTTGGAAGCCCAAGTTGAGGCTTTCATGTCTCATCTTTAGCTAGAAGAGGAGAGGCACTGGGAAGACCAAGGCTGTACATAGGGAAAGAAGCGACGCTTCCCGGAAGACCAACAGTGCTGTGTGTGTGTGATGGGGGATTGAGTGTCATAAGGGCGGAGTCGGAGATAAAAGGTTCGAGCACCTGAATGCCAAGACCTGTCAAAGCTTAAGCGAACAAGATAAGGATAGGCGAGAAGCCGATACCGCAAGGCTTAGGGCTATCAGCAGCATGTGATCTTGTTGCTCAATCGAGCCAACGTGTAAAATCAACAACGGGACCGTGGATACAAGTATGGCTGCCTTACGTTGTACCAAGCGTGCTTACTGAGATATATGGCCATTGATTTGGGCACAGGTCAATCTGCAAACTCGTTATGATGTTATTCCGAAAACGCTGCCGGAAGCGCGGCAACCCTACGTCATTCGTAGCATCGTCTGGTGGTCCACCAGTCAAAGAACAATCAACTGTTGCAATTAGGGCCCTGGCACGACAAACCTGTCTTCTCTGAACAATTGTCTTCTTCAACAGCGTAGTCGGAGTCGAACATTATCTTACAGTCTACCCTTACAATTCGGAGCAACAATGGCACCTCAATTAGCATGGATTGGTCTCGGCAACATGGGGAGAGTCCGCTCCCCCATTCACTTACCGCTCAGTCTAGCGGGCTTACAACCTGTAGGGCATGTGCAAGAATCTCGTGGAAAAGGGGAATCTTGACAAGCCTCTCATAATATTCAATCGGACGACCAAGCGCGCTACTGACCTGAAGGAAAGGATACCCTCTGGGAAATCCATTGTCGTCTTAAACATAGAAGAAGCCGTGTCAAAATCAGATATTGTATTTACATGCCTGGGCGATGATCTGGCCGTCAAGGATACTCTAGCGACTGCAGTCAAAGGAGATGTCAAGGGGAAGTTGTTTGTCGATTGCTCCACTATACATCCAGACACCACCAACGAGTTAGCCAAATCAGTCGAAGAACATGGCGCCCATTTTGTGGCATGTCCAGGTACACCGTCAACCTGTTCCCGCCCATGCAAGAAGCTGATTCTAGATCAACAGTATTCGGAGCACCCGCAATGGCTGAGAACGGCCAATTGGTCTGCGTTCTAGCTGGTCCAGCGTCTGCCGTTGAGAAGGTGAAGCCATACACCAAAGGCGTTATGGGTCGAGCGAACATCGATTTTAGCGACCAACCCCAAGGAAAAGCAACTCACCTCAAGATCATTGGGAATACCTTTATCTTGAACATGGTTGAGACACTATCGGAAGGGCATGCTTTGGCTGAAAAGAGTGGATTGGGTAATGATAATCTGCATCAATTCGTTGAGATTATGTTTCCAGGTCCGTATACCGCGTACTCGCAAAGACTAAAAGGTGGCGACTATTACAAACGGGAAGAGGTACGTTGAGGATTTCTGTGGAGTATGAACCAGAAGACAAGACATTGACTTATTGATCTAGCCGTTGTTCGGCGTCGATCTAGCACGAAAGGATGCCCGACATGCGCTAAGCCTAGCAGAAGCTGCTGGTACGAAAATGAAAGACGTTGAGGTTGCGGATTCGCATTTGGCGGCTGTACAGAAACACATGGGCTCGAGAGGGGATATCACTGGAATATATGGTGCCGTACGGCAAGAAGCTGGTCTGAAATTCGAAATGGACTGAGCTACAACGCTATAAAAACAAAACGCTGGTGATAATGAAAAACGAGAATTGGAAGAAGTCAGTCCCAGTAGTTGACTTGGCACGATAGGTTCAATGGACATGAGCATCGAGTGGATGAAGAGGAAGTTAGCCATATAGATTCTTAGGCAGTATAGTCAGTAAAGTAAGGCAATGAAATATCGCAAGCTTTTGAGCGTCTCGAAGAGGGCAAGCGTAATATTGCCCCACAAACAGCTATAACCATCCGTACCGGACGTAAAATATCCATAACTCAGCACAACAACAACATCACCAAATATGTCCAAAATAGCTACGCAAGTCCTCAGACCTCACTCTCTTAAAGCCCCCCAACTAAACATCCTCCCAGCCGCCCCGACTGGGCCGACGACGAAGAATTCGACGACCCCAACGCCCTCCCCTCCCCCCAAATCACCACCAACAAAGACGGCACCAAAACCTCCATCTCCTACCGCTTCAACGACGACGGCAAAAAGGTAAAAACCACCCGCCGTATCCGTACCACCGTCGTTAAAGAGACCGTCAACCCCCGCGTCGCCGAACGCCGCGCCTGGTCCAAGTTCGGCCTCGAAAAGGGCCACGCCCCCGGGCCGAGCTTCGATACTACGAGTGTGGGCGAGAATATTATCTTCAGGCCGAGCGTGACGTGGAAGAAGGATGGCAAGGAGGAGAAGCCTGAGAAGGATAGCGTCAAGGCGCAGCTGAAGGATAAGAAGGTCAAGTGCCGTATTTGCGATGGGGAGCATTTCACCGCCAGATGTCCGTTCAAGGACACCATGGCGCCCATGGGCGAAGACGGCAACGCAGCTGGCATAGGCGGCGCGGACGGCGACGAGGAACAGCCTAAAGAAGGCGGGCTGGGAACTGGAGGAGGTGGCTACGTCCCCCCGCATCTGCGAAAAGGCGCTGGCGAGCGTGCAGGCGAGAGGATGGGCGGCAAGTACGAGCGCGACGACCTGGCGACGCTGAGAGTCACGAACGTTTCCGAGTTCGCCGAGGAAAACGACCTCCGCGAGATCTTTGAGCGTTTCGGCCGTGTTACGAGGGTTTTCTTGGCCAAGGATAGGGATACGGGGCGGGCGAAGGGATTCGCATTTATTAGTTTCCAGGAACGGACGGATGCGGCTAAGGCGTGCGAGAAGATCGATGGATGTGAGTTACTGCCCCTTTTCCGTGTCTGGGTATTTTTTGGTGGAGGGGTTCTATGCTGATTTGTTTCGTGTACAGATGGATACGGACACTTGATCCTGCGCGTGGAGTTTGCGAAGAGAGCGACATAGACCCGGCTTCGGGTTTTTTTGCTGGATGGGGCATGCATGCTTGGGCGTCATGAGGCTGGTTTCCAGTCATATAGAGGTTTTACGAATGGCAAAATTGTACTCTACTGGAAGACCAAGCTCTCTACACCCCCCGGCCCCCCCTTCACCCTTCCTCCTCCGTCTTCCCTGCCCCCCGGAAACCGCCCTCCCTCCACCCTCCCTCCTCTTTCTCTCACACTCCTCCCTCCCCTTCATCCCCATCCCCATCCCCATCCAAGTCTACAACCCTTCCCCGTCACACAAGCAATCAGGCACCATCACACAGACCCAATCCCCCAAACCCAATCACATAAACCAACCCCCCGTCTACCCTCCCCCTTTTCTTCCCCCCCCCCCCACCTCCCACCTCCCCACCCATCCCCCCCGCGCCTCCTCGACAGCCACCACTAACACCCATCATCGACTCGCCCTCGGCCCTTTCTTCCCCACCCCTCCAAAACCACGGCAGGATGGATTTCTTAGGTCGCCCGTCTGTGCGGTTTGGGATGGTCGGGATGGTAGAGGGGAGGTTTTGTGTGGTGGAGAGGCGTGGTGGTACAGTATAGAGGTATGAGATAGGCACAGGACGGGAGCAGGACGGGAGGGAATACTATGGTGTATCTTGCAAGATGTACCTATCCCTCTCCTCCATCCTGTCCCTCATCCGATTCCACACCCATGAATCTTAGCTTCCATTTCCAGGACTCCCTCGCCCGTCCCACAACGCTGCCAGAGCTACTTAGACTATGTACGTACATCGCTGCACAACCACTTCCTTTCCTCCCTTTGGTTGTTGCTCTTCCTTTCACTCGAGGTGGTTGGGGGGTTAGTTGAACTGGTCTTGGAATCGGAAATGTTGGGTTGTTATATGATGTACTCTTGTAGACGTTGCTCTTAAGGAGACTAGCATAGTTCGACCGTATTCCGTCAAAAGGCCAAACGCTCCTAGATGAACCCCACCTCATGGGACGTCTACTCTGGAACTAGCCAATAGCCGGGACATCCTCGCATACCACAGTATCTAAACCTCCCTCTTCACCAGCGCCACAGGCGGCACATATCGGAACCTCCCAAAGACCATGTAGTAAATCGTCGCAAACGAGACGGTCCCTCCATATATCACAATACCCCAGTTCATCGAACTCGGCACCACCGGTGTAGCCGCGGGGAAAAACATGAAAACATAGACGGATAGAATAAAAACAATCGCCAACGCATTGACTACGCCTCCGTAGTGGCCAAGACTCCATCGTCGCAGTGGGAGGGTTTCGCGCCGGATGCGTTTTAGTAAGATACAGCCAATGGAGATCAAGTACGAGGTTAGCATGCTCACGGTCGTAAGGGAGAAAAAGGCATTTAGAGCGACGGTGGAGCCAATATTAATGAGGGAGAGAAGGACCGTGATAACGAAGGAGAATATGATGGCGTTAAGTGGGATATTCCAGGTAGTTTTGATCTGATCAATTCTCAGCTGAGGTTCAAATATAAGTGCAGATGAGGACTTACTCGTGCAAGCGCTGCAGAGAATGGCGGGCCCTTGTCACGAGCAAATGACCACAGCTGCCGAGAAGCGGTAGCGATTTCGGCTATGCAGGCGCAGATGAGGAGGATGATAGGAATTGCGACCATGAAATTTGTGCCAGAGTAGTTTTGAGTAGCGTTGTAGTAGATCTGTATGAATGGGTACCCGGTTGAGGATGCGAGGATGCTATTGAGATCGCCGAGGGCGAAGCACATGGTAAGGACCGTCACTAAACCCAGCACTGAGCTTAGATAGACGGACCACATCATCGCTTTCGGTAGAGTTTCGCTTGTTGGTAGTTTCGGAGTCAGCATTACCTTGTTGAATTGGGAACTCGGATTTGATGATGTATCGGGAGAAGAAAGGGAAACAAAAGTTCGGTTTGCTCTCAAAATGACTACCCAAAAGAAGATGAAATGGCTCATACCCAGCGTCTTTGATTTCTTCGGCTACCAACCAATGCGGATCAATAAATGTCGGCAGCGTGTGGGGCGATACGACTCACACATATGCACCATACAGTCAAGTCCCAGCAGGGAAGTCATCGGCGTGAGCAAGCCGATCATCACCGACGTCCCAGTACTGCTCCAATTCCCTCCATTGCTGAATTCAAGAAACACAGCCTTGGCACTACTGCGAGGCGCCGTGACCCACAACGGAATGATAGTGGCGAAAAAGCCCACAACATAAATGACCAAGATCAGATTCTCAATCAGAGGCAGCTTCTTTGCCAGAAAGGTATTGAAAAGCATAGAGAATGCGATGATTCCAATCACGAGAAGGGTTCCGTGCCAACGTTCAAAGACGTAATTTGGTAGGTTCAAAGCGAAGAGGCCTTGGATGATGGTTCCGGCCAAGAAAGCGGTAGACAGAATAGCTCCTTGCCACCCTGTGAAGCAGAGCCAACCTGTTGCGGTTTGTGAGGATATGCACCGTGTGATATGAGAATGTCTCCTTACCAGTAATGTAGCTCAAGTATTTCTGACAACTCCGTGGGGCAAATTCTGAGACCCAGTGATACTGTCCTCCAGATGTTGGAGCCCTATATGTGTCAGCGGATATCCAAGAGTATGGTGATTGTAATCTTTACATTGAGGCCATCTCAGCTATGCTCGCATATACCAATGTCAATCCAACGGCGGCTGCAAGGTAGCCCCAAAACAATCCTGCAGTGCCACCATTGACCAAGGCGATACCGAGAGTGCTGATTCTCAGCATAACATTCTTGAAAGTTGAGAGTTGGAGGAGATATGGCAGCAGTACTTACCTGACTATGAATACCCATGTGCTAAGGAGAGTGCTCCCAAGCCCTACGATAGAGACGAAATTGAAATTGCGCTGCGAAATTCAGAATGCTGGTTCAAAGATACAGGCATGTAATTAAGGATAGACTCCGCACGCGTAACTCTTGCACTCTACCCAGTGTGTCCATATCATGCTTGTCGGCAGCCGTACCTTGCCACCTCTTATCCAGACTCTCCATCTCAGAGCCATCTTCCTCGCATTGAATTGCAGTTGTCTTTTCATCACCCATAGTGGCGCCCTTAGTAATATTGGATATAGACATAGAAATATTTACATGGAGAAGAAGAATGAATATAGATGCGATTAGATGCGATTACTTATGAGAAGAATATCAAAAAGAGATCAACACACAGAACAAGTGATTTCAAGGATAGAGGAAGCCAAAAGATCTAGAACCAAGAGGTTTATCATGACTCAATTCACGAAGGCTATGGGCGCAGATAGAGCAGCTGCAGGGTTCTCTGCAGCTGCATTTAACGCAGGGGGTCCAACTGCAGCTGGTGATTCGTTATATTATTGAGACCGTTGAACAACTCCCTATCAGATAAGTCCATTACTGGATTTTGATTCGGCCTGGAGTGATGATGCCCATTGCTCTTCACAGCGAGAGATTGACCTTGCATAGTGGTGGCCCATGACTCCTGCGATCGAGACCCTCGGGCGCTCGCATGAGTGGGAGGTGAGGGAAAGAGGCTGAAAGTTACTCCGTCCAAGGGAGCATGTTGGCACCAACCACGGTGATCGAGGTGGATTGAAAGCAAAGTACGTTGGCTCACTATTATTTGGTACTAAATCGGCTCACACTAAACTAGCGCCACAGTATGTAACAAGATGATAATAACAGTAAAGTACTTCAATTGCTGTAGATATTTTCCTCAACTCCTGATACCATTGAAGTGAAGATATAACCCTAACTGGCGGGATGTGAATATCGCACGCTCTTGAGCCCTTCAGCGTATTTGATCCAGACTCCTGCATGCCATTGTGTGCATTAGCATGAACCTTCAGGGGCTCGCCCCTCACTGAGTCTCTCGAGTCTCGATCAATCGCACAGGTTCCCTCTTCAGGATCCATGTTCTTGCACGATAAGCCACTCCCAAACGATAAGAAGAAAATGGACCCCGCAAAAGCTGACCACCTTTCTTCTGCTCAACGTTTCAATCATGTCCTTGGATCTCCTAGCCATCGGTGCATTGGTCTTGCTCCTTCTCGCAGTTTACCATTATATCCTTTTCCCTTCCTTCATCTCTCCGCTTTCCAAAATCCCCAGCGCCCACTTCAGCGCCCCTTTTCTCTCCACATGGATGTGGTGGAAGCGTCGAACCGGCTTCGAAACCCGCTCGATCTTTGCTGCCCACCAAAAGCACGGCCCCATCGTGCGGCTTGCCCCAAACGAGCTCAGTGTTGCATCCCTCGATGGCCTCCGCCAGATATATATGGGCGGCTATGAAAAGGATCCATGGTATATCGAGGAGTTTGCGAATTTTGGAACTCTTAACCTGGTCAGCATGCAACAACATAAGCCGCATTCTGTGCAAAAGCGGATGATATCCCATGTGTACTCCAAGACCTACCTGCAGAATTCCCAGGATCTGAAGACGCTATCCCATGTGCTGCTCTTCGATAGATTTCTTCCTCTCTTGAATCTCGCAGCCCAGAAACAGGATCCTGTGGAAACACTTGAGTTCTTCCAAGGAGTCAATATGGATTTCATGTCTGCATATCTCTTCGGCATTACCAATTCCACTGATTTTATGCGTGACGTGAAAGCACGACAATACTATATCAACATGTACCAGACGAAACTTCAAAGCCTCCCAGGAACAGAGATCGCGACAGAATACCTCGAATCCCATTGCCTCTCCATGTGCAATGCCGCGGAATCATTCTCCCAGACACCTAAAGAATTATCGACTTCTACCCTTAGCACAAACCCTGTCGTGTACAACCAGCTGTCTTCCCAAAGATCCAAACTTTCTCCTTCCACTGACCCTTTCGACCCAACGAATCTCATCGTTGCATCCGAGATGCTCGACCACCTTCTAGCTGGCCGAGAAACCTCAGCTATAACCCTCATCTACCTCATGCACGAGCTCTCCAGTCGCCCCGCCCTTCAACATTCCCTCCGATCGGAGCTGCTCACCCTATCAACTCCAGTATTATCCTCCAGCAATGCCTCTGTCCTCCCCCATCCCCAAGCACTCGACGCCCTCCCATTACTAAACGCCATCCTCTATGAAACCCTCCGCCTCTACACTGCTAACCCAGCACCGCAACCGCGCATCACACCCCCCGGCGGTGCCACGATTGAAGGCTATGCAAATATCCCCGCCGGAGTACGCATCAGCACAGCCGCATACTGCCTCCATCGCAACGCCGAAGTATTCCCGGATCCGGATGCCTGGAAACCAGAGCGATGGCTGCAGGGAGACCAGAAGAAAGGCGGCGGAAACGAAGAGATGAGAAGGTGGTTCTGGGCGTTTGGGAGTGGGGGGAGGATGTGTATTGGCAGCAACTTTGCTTTGCAAGGTACGTATTTTTGCTCGAAATCCGCTTTGAAAGATGCTGATGGTGTCTGAATAGTGATAAAATTGCTGGTCACGGCGGTTTATACGAATTATGCGACTAGTATTGTTGATGATGAGGGAATCGAACAGGCGGACAGTTATATTGCGGGGCCGGTGGGGAATAAGCTCGTTCTGAGATTTCATCAGATATCTTAGACTAGGAAATATCGTTTCGTCTGCCCTTGTTTCGGACGTCTGAATGTTGCTGTGCCCTGGTAAAGATAGTAATTGTGCTTGAGGCGTAGCACCTAGGAAATGTATTCGGTCTGGATCTGCAAACCCCAGACCTATTCAAACGAACAGGCAATCCTTTCTGGCTCTTGCATTTGAAGACGTCAGTCCATATTGCAAATGAATAGGTCAACAGTCCAAACCAGCGATACATTGCGTTCTTTTACCTCTCCCTTTCTGATCTGCCCAACAACCCGTAAGACACGACACATCTCCGCTCATATCTTTCAGGCAGAAAACTCCCAGTCGAAATTTCGAGAGAAGACTTCTAACTGGAATAGTTCCAGATAGGTCGATGGCTTCGGATTCACGGTGGCAGAACCCGTAATCTAAAAGATACTCGGAATGCCGTTTGCTGTCGATTATTGTAGTCTAGATTAGCCTTTGTCGTTCGTGAAAGCTGACAGCAAAATATTGGGCAGTAGCCTCCTAGGAGAATGACGCCTCTCATAAATCCATATGAGAACGCATCAACCCTTTCCAAATATAGACGGTGCACTTCTCCGGTGGAGGAGTTCGACAGCGGAGGCTGGATAGTCCAATTTTGATGTCCGATCTGAGTGTCGCTGTCTTGTTCTCTATCAAAAAAAGTAACGTGGTTTTCCAGAAACGTCGCAAGATCACGCTGACTGAGAGTCAGGTTCGTCGTCTATGTCAACCCACTCCCTAACAGACTTGACGGTCCCATTGTTATCTAACCGCACTACAGTATCGGGCGAGATCGCACCCCAGAATTCAGATGGATCCGCGCCTTTCTCCAATAGAAACCTCGCACATGATTTGAAGCCGCCTTCTACAGCCCTGTATAACGGCGAAGGGCTTTTACGGGCCCACGGTTCGACGTTGGCAGTACCCCGATCATGTAAAATCTTCAAAACCCCTAATTTGCCGCATTCCGCTGCGTGCGATAACGGAGTCCTACCATCCACGTCGGCTAAGTCATGGTTGACTCCTTCAGCGAGAAGCTGCTGGATCTGACCTTCATCTCCTTTACGCGCTGCCAATATGAATCTGGCTATTCTCCCCCATTCTGGAGCGTAGATATCTAGGTCGACTTTGTCTCGTAGTACTTCTAACACAGATATGTTGCCCGACATGACGGCAGCTCTCACAAAGTTTTCGGTAACGCAACTTTTCAAGAAGGTTTTCTCTAGCAGCACCGGTACAATATACGCAGCGCGAGAGCAATTCGGCACTTTGAAGCAGAGTTCCTGGAAGCCTCTTCCTAGAAGCATCGGTACTATCCGTGCACCAGACATCTGGTTTTGTACCGCGGTTTCCATTATATTTTCTGTGATTAAAGGAGACTGTTTAGCTCGATCCAGAAGTAGTCTTACTATCTTATCGCCTTGATATTGATTCTGTACTGCAGCTTTCACAATCGCTTCGGTAATCCGTATCGTTTGCTCATCCAGAAACCATCCTATCATCTGAGGACCTTGAAACCCACTTTGTGTTGCAGCTTCCATGACTTCTTCCGTGATGAAAGTAATTGGTTTGCTTTTTTTACCTCGGGCGAAAAGCTTCATCACTATATCAATACAGACCTCTCCATACCAGTAATCCCCGTTCTGGATTGCAGCCTTCATCACCTCATCGGTGATGAAAGAAGTCTCCTCACTTCGGTCCAGGAGCACAGTCAGAAGCTTCGTATTATGGACCAACCATCTAGCTGTAGGCTGCAATAGCTCTGCATTGATCCGAATTCCATTAGTCTTTGTCAAAAGCAGCTTTATCATCTCCTCGTCTAGATTGTTTACTACCGCCGCCAACAATACCTTTTGAGTGATCCTGATGTTCTTCTCACGACCCAGAAGAAGCACAAGTGCAGCCCTAGGACATTGCTTCATATACCTTGCATCCCTGGACTTGAATCGATTGCTTGCTGCCCATCTTCTATATCGACTGCAGGCTGCGAACGCTGCCACCAAAACGTTTTCTGTGATCGTAGTCTCTTCGTTCTCGAGAAGGAGAGTAGTCATCTCTGTAGGAGAGAGTTGATTCCTCACTGCTGTAATCAAAACACCCTCTGTAATCAGGTATGTCCCTTCTCGTTCGAGAAGAAGTCTCATGTTGTCAGGTGTCCCATTTAGTGCCACCCCCTTCATTACCCCATCTGTCATCAGCTTGTTGTCCAAGCTTTTGGTCTCCCACGTATCTAGCAGCTTTCTGAAGACCTCGTTCGTTTCCTTAGCGCTCTGTAAGAATGCATCCCATAGCGCTAATTTGTCGACTAAAAATTCACCAGATTCAAGAACATATTCTATCATCCAAATGCTATGTAACGCAATCGCAATATATAGCTGAGGGCATCGGGTTCTTTCGAATTGGAAACGATCCAACGTTACGGACACAAATCTTGCATGCACGCTCAGCCATGCTCGTTGGCCTCCATTTCCCAGTGAAAGCAATGATTTAATAGTTAGCAGCATTGCATTAGGGAGCTCGGGTAGTTCGGAAATGTGCTCGAACCAATGCAACGCGGCATAATAGAACATGGGCTGTCGCTCGGGAAAGTACCAATTATTGATCTCGAGCTTGCGATCTTTCAAATGTTCGAAATGCAAATACTCCATGCATATTTTTGCCAAGTAGAGGTCCGGGCTTGGTTGTCGGTCTAAGAATTCCATTTGTCGAAGAAAATTGTTTTCAACGATATAATCCTTCACGGATTGATGTATGAAGTGCACCTTACCATTAGTAAACTCGATAAGGTTTCCAGCGAGCTTTTGGAGAACACTAGGTGTTAGGCTGATTCTGTGAGCTTCGAGTTGCTCGGTGCTTCTGCAATCTCTCCTTGGGTCCAGGGATACTGCAACTTCCAAAAGGTCAATTGTGAGTGTCTCCTTCGCGTATGCAACCCATAGAAGTAGCTTTAGCACGTCTTCGGAATCTTTATCCTTCAGCTGGCCTATTATTTTCTTATATAGAAGGCAAAGCTCGGTCGGAAGCTTACGGATAGTATCCTCAAGTTTATAGGTCGTCACCCCCTTGATTTGAGCAAGTTTCCGCATTGCGATCGATATCCATAAGAACGACCGTTCTGTTCGTTCTTTGAACAGCGTCTCTACGAGATCTTTTTGCTTAGTAGTTAATTCCGCTGGGAGTTCAGCTAGCTTGGAATGCACGTAGAGATCAAGATCTTGCTTGTTGGCGTGAAGATTCCATCTAGGGAAATCTTTTAGATTTCTCTCCATGTGACCTTCACTAGGGCGACTACTAATCAGGATCTTCAGTGCTGGGACAGTGTGTGCGTACGTGCTGTCACGTCGCAGACTGATTTTTGATAAAAGGGAACAGAGTTCGCCTTGAGGGTCCTCACACTCGTCTAGCGCATCTATAACGCAATATATTTTGCGGTGATGTTCATCCGCAACCATGTTTCCAAAGATGTTCCAAAGACATGTTAATGACGCTGAGGTGAACTCCGTTCGATCTTGCTGAAGCGATCGCGGAAGATGTTGGAACATATCAGGCCCTTCGAGCAGCTGAACAATCAACGCTCTCAAAACGGAAGAAGGTGTCCTATAATCGGGGTCCTGGTTATAGCAGAAGAAGTAAATGACTGCAACGTCAGGTCCTTTGAGCGATTCCTCCAGCTGTCCTACAATCGCTTTTGTCAAAACTGACTTCCCTTGGCCAGGGGAGCCTGTGATCCAAAGAGCCTCAGGCCTGTCACTGTCCCGCCACTTGGTAAGCCGCGGCTCGGTAGCAAGCCAGTCCAATGTTCTATCCGCTGGCATGTTGATTTTCGATTCTCGAATCGTCTTATATGGTGGTTGATTAAGGTTCAGTTGACTCTCTTGTTGAGCCTTCGTGAGCCCTTATATCCAGTCAAAGAACTGTGCATACAGAGGGACGATCAAAGTCGTTTTGGCTGCAAACCTTGTGGAGTGAAACGTCCCATCACGATCTTTGGAGCTTCGTCCACCCATCGCCGAATTCTTTTCATCACGTCTAAGTAGTCGCCGTTTGAGCGATCACTAAATTTCACCATCTGGGAGTGATTTGCCTGAATGGGTTGCCGGTTGTAGAACGTATCACTTTGACCGCCACATGTCGCCGAGTGTTGGGTAACCATAAGAGTGTACTCATCGGTTCGTTCTAGTCTTCCTGATGCGGACTTCTGTAACCAAAGTCACACCCAGAACCTTATACCTGCCAAAAGATAATTGAGCTTACCTTGACAATGGGACCCTCTTCTCTTTCGAAGTAGTACATCGTTTTTAAAACTTGGTTCCTGAATGCGTTACAGAACCGGCGGTGGAGTATGTTGAGTAGAGAAGAAGGTTCCGTGTTATTAGTAACGACTAAACTACGGATGAGTTCTTCATTTGGCTGACCATCGACTAGAACCTTCAATTGTTCATGTCGAAGTCCAAGGTTCGGCACCCCGTACATCACTACGGCATAGGCACATCTGAAGATATCGTAATCTTCTGGACTTCGTTCGTCTTCGCCGGCGATGGAAAGCGCCTATACAAGTATTAATCCTGGAAACAAAAATATGGAGGGCAATGGCCGATTACCTCTTTAATTACAATTCCTCCAAGACTGTGTCCCACGAAAATAATTGGTCGATGCTGTGTCTGTCAAGGGGTCAGACTCATCCCATGGCAAGCCATGCCCAGAAGTGGTAATCGATACACTTGCATTGTCACGGACACTTTTCAGACGTGATAGAAAGCTCGTAGCGATGTCTGCAATGCTACCATTATTCTTGCTATCTAGCAAATGCGTGTCATAGCCATAAATTAGCACCCGAATCCTTCCCGGTATATCGTTCGGTAGAAAATCGCGCAGCCAGACATTGTGTCCTCCAGGTTCTTTCCAAGACCCAAGGCCATGGCTTGCGAGGCCTGAAACCGCCACGATACTATAGGACAGCAACCCATTAGTCGGCATCCCAAGCACAATTCTCTCCGGAAGGATATACTCTACTACCGGTAGTTGAGGAACATCGGGTTCATACAATGTCGTAATGTCTAGAAAGGTTGTGTCGAATTTTAGACCGTTCAGATCGCCGCCCATTCCAAGAGCTTCAAGAGGCTCCAGAACCTTAGGGGTACACTGAAAAGTAACTGTTGCCGTAGAGTATTGTTCAAATGATGGAGCAAGGCATAATTGAAGAATGTTGGGACCAGGTATGTGAACCTCAGCCGCATCGTTGCTCAGCTCCTCCAATATTTTTTGAAGCTTTTCTCTTGTAAACGATAGAGGAATATTTCGAACGCGCCATGTCGTGATTTTGCTGCTCGTCGTGATTTCGCTGCCGGTCGTGGCCTCGTTGCCGGTCGTGGCCTCGTTGCCGGTCGTGGCCTCGCTGCCGGTCGTGGCCTCGCTGCCGGTCGTGGTCTTGCAGCCGGTCGTAGGTTCGCTGCCGGTCGTGGTTTTGCTTCTCGAAATCTGCGTGGGTCGCCAACGATATAATTCATAAGAAAGCACCAACATAAGAATATTTTGGGAAAATTCTTTGCAAGACGAACCAAAAGTAATCGATGAAATGTATCAGGCCACGATTCTCGAGGGACGCTTCCCCTGAAGTTCGAGTCAATAGTCCTGTGAGAGGCGAAAA
>JAABUT010000387.1_pt1 | contig 74805 bp, 60 predicted proteins | sample 5559281 | NCBI WGS metagenome assembly JAABUT01 (sample SAMN10711880, study PRJNA513359) | rock metagenome | isolation source: Antarctica rocks | place: Antarctica: Victoria Land, Ricker Hills nord | collected 2016-01-04 | reverse complement strand
AAGGAGTAAGCTGAAAATTTACACAGTAAAAATAAATGCAGATGCATCAATCACTAAACAACTAAATTTGTTCGAAAAGGAAATTTAAATATTAATAAATGTGTCAACCTATTTTAGGCATACACAGGAGAATATTTGTGATGTGATGGATTTGCTTAAGGTAATGACAACTGTCTGTAAAATTCATTTCATCTTTTCCTTATGTTGAGGAAGTATTGAGATACCTGCCTTTTTAGGCTTGCTTAACTCAATAGCAGCGCTTATTAAAGCAAGGTGGGTAAATGCCTGCGGGAAGTTTCCCAAATGCTCGCCTCTCTTGCCTAATTGTTCGGAAAAGAGACCAAGATGATTTGCATATCCAAGCATTTTTTCAAAATCTTCTTTGGCTTTTTCTGTTTCACCGGCTAAAGCCAGGCATTCTACGTGCCAGAACGAACACATGGTAAAAGTACCTTCATTTCCTTTTAAGCCATCCACGTCTTCATTCTGTTCCCTGTAGCGGTAGATCAGCACATCTGACCTCAGCTCATTGTTAATGGCTTCCATTGTTTTTTTCCATCGTTCCGCATAGGGAGATATGATATTGAGAATAGGCATCAGCAGTGCACTGGCATCAAGACTTGAGGAACCTTTGTATTGCACATAAGCTTGCTTTTCTTCGCTCCAGAAGTTTTCATACACATCCAGGTAAATTTCATCTCTTACCTGGTGCCATTTTAAAATATCGTAGGGAAAAGAAGAACGGTTGGCTATTTTAATAGCTCTGTCTATAGCCACCCAGCACATCATGCGGGAGAAAAGAAATTCTCTTTTTTCGCCTCTTACTTCCCAAATGCTGTGATCGGGCTCCCGCCAGTTTTTAATTACAAGGTCTATGTATTCAACAATTATTTTCCAGTAATCATAAGTAAGGTCACCGCCATGCACAGCAAAGATATATACGGTTTCCAGCAACTCGCCGTATATGTCCATCTGCGTTTGTTTGGATGCGCCATTACCTATACGAACAGGTTTCGATTTTTTATAGCCTTCGAGGTAATCCAGTTCATATTCAGCAAGGTTTGTATTGCCATCAATAGCAAACATCAGTTGAAGCTCTTTGTCTGTGCTTTGTTTTTTTATCCATGCCAGGAAAGCTTCTGCCTCTTCCATAAACCCCAATTCCATAAAAGCATGCATTGAAAAAGCAGCATCCCTTATCCAGGTATACCGGTAATCCCAGTTTCTTGCATAGCCGATAGCTTCCGGCAGGCTGGTAGTTGCCGCAGCCACGATAGAGCCATACCTGCTGGAAAAGAGTAGTTTTAATGTAAGCGCAGAGCGATGTACTACTTCCTGCCACCGTCCTTTAAAAGTTGATTTTGCAATCCAGTTTTGCCAGTATTGTATTGTCTCGTGATATGTCTGGCTAATGTATTCCGCCAAATCGCCCGGGCGGGTTTCTTTATTCTGCTCGGCTTCCAAAACAAAACAAGCTGTCTCTGATTCCCCGAGTGTAAATTCTGCTGTTACCGCACTTTCATTCAATGCAAGGTCAACATCGCTTAGCAGTCTTACCGGTGTTTGTGCATTGCTTTCCGGTACAAATAGATACGCCTTTTCCTCTTTTTGTATCGTATGTTTTTCCTTTGCATAATTGAATGCCGGAGAACATTTCATTGTATATTTTATGTTTCCCCGTACGGTTTTTATTTTTCTTATCACAGCACAGTCAAATTCATTTTCATTAACCGGCATGTAATCAGTTATCTCTGCAATTCCTTCATCTGCTAAAAAGCGTGTTACCAATACATTGGTATCAGGCAGGTAAAGTTGTTTGAGTATAATGCCTTTCATAACAGGCTGCACAGAAAAACTTCCGCCTTTGTCAGCATCTAATATTTTACAAAAAAGGGTAGGAGAGTCAAACCTTGGAAACGACATAAAGTCAATAGAACCCTCCAGGGAGACTAAGGCTACGGTGTGCAGGTTGCCAATGATGCCATAATTTTCGATGGGTTGATACCTGGAATTATTCGGGTAATGATTCATGAAAAGGTGATATGATATTTAAAAGGTGTATATTAAATGTCATTAACTTAAGAAAACAAATGAACAATGCCCAACTTTCAATGAACAATGCTCAATACTTTCAATGAACAATGCTCAATACTTTCAATGAACAATGCTCAATGGGTGAACAATCTACTATAGAGGCATAATTGAATATTGTTTATTGAACATTGTTTATTAAACATTGTTTATTGAACATTGTTTATTGAATATTTTCACGGTGTTATTTATCCTTTTTCATCTTAAGACCAACAACCAATCCCGCAACCAGCGCTGCTGCAACTGAACGTACAATATTCCGGTGAATGCCTGCCCATAGGGTATAACTTTTATTATGAGTAATGTCTTTAAAGGCACCGTAAGCTCCTCTGTCTTCGTCAACCGGTTCCCACACATTGTTTTTCCTGTTCGGGTCTGCAGGTTCATCCGTTTGTTGTCCGTCAAAACCAGTTTTTGCCAATACGATATCGGCATACCACGGCGCTATTTTGTTTCCTATTATCGCTTCATAAGTGGGGTAACCCACCCAAACAGTTCTGCGGTTATGTTGTGCTGCAAAAACGATTGCCTTTGCTGCCACTTCCGGCTGGTACACTTTACCCATTGGTCTTGGCTTGTTGGGAAGCTTACTGAGCACCCATCCAAACTGGGTTGTGTTCATCGCAGGTAACTGCACCATACATATTTTTATCTTGCTCTTATCGTGCATCAGTTCTGTGCGCAGGCTGTCATAAAATCCCTGTATGCCATGCTTTGAACCGCAATAAGCAGATTGTAACGGGATACCTCTGTAAGCCAAAGCAGAGCCGACCAAAACAATTGAGCCTTTATTTCTTGGTATCATTCTTTTCAACGCAGACATAGTACCATAAATCTGCCCCAGGTAAGTCACTTCCGTAACACGTTTAAATTCATCCGGCGTTATATCCTTAAAAGGAGCGAAGACACTGTTCATTGCATTATTTACCCAAACGTCTATTGGTCCAAACTCGCGTTCTGCCTGTTCTGCTGCAGCTTCCACCTGTTTCGCATCGGCAACATCTGTCGGAATGGTCAATGCTTTTCCGCCTAAATCTTCGACTTCCTTTTTTGTGCCTTCCAACTGCTTAATACCTCTTGCCAGCAATACGACCTTAGCGCCTTGTTTGGCAAATTCCCAGGCGGTGGCTCTGCCTACTCCACCGGATGCCCCGGTGATTACTACCACTTTATCTTTAAATGTGTTTGACATAACTTAATTATTAGTTTTTATATATTTATTTAAAATTCAAAAAATGTTTACATTTCTTCCTTAATTCCTTTTTTAATCAGCCACCAGTTAACAGGGTAAGCAGTTGCAAAGCCAAATAACATCGCTATTTGCATCATGAACCAAAACAAGGGATTTGTTGCTTCAAGTTTAACTTTGAAGATTAAAAACATTGCAATTGCCATCCAGCCATACATGCCTATCTGCCAGGCGGTTAAAGAAAGGGTGTCTGCTTTTAATGCAGCTATTAAAGCCTCTTTTACACCCAGGTTTCTCATAGGCTTAATAGAATAGTATTGAAAAATTATTCCTGTCAGGAATGCAAAAACAAATTCGACGGCCCAGCTTCCAAGCAGTGTGCTGCCAAACAAAACTGCCGGCAAAAAGAGCAGCATGACCTCAGCAAGTATATCTCCTAATGTGCAACCGCTTCCGCAATGCAGGGCACCTGCTGCAACGCTTTGCCAGAAAGGCTTTTTGTTTGTATGCATCTGCCGTTCTCCATGAGTTGCCTCTGTTTTAAGCGCAGCTTTACGACCTATCCGGAAATAAAAAATAATTGCAAAAATGCTTGCATACAATGCGGTTAACGGATAAACAAAATTCATAATCATCATCTTTTGCTGGTTCCCCGACGATATATCAATAAGGATAATTACAAAAGACAAACCTGCAATTATCAACGATATGATAGCGACCCGATGTAAGATATCCATAATGAAAATCTTTAGTACAAGCTGATTAACAAAAGCCAAAATGGATTAACATTAAGTAACATACTTATCCCACAACCCATATTGTTCTTTTTTAATTCCCCGCGGTATTGCTAAAACTGCAACAACTAAACCGGCAACAGTGTCTATAATTTTCACCATTGTGCCTGCATCCCCCATAAACCAAGGTAACGCTGCAACCGCTAAACCTAATAAAATATTCAGGTACCTGCCTGCCCTTACCACTTCGCCCATGGAGATGACTGCGACCACAACAATTAATGAACCGCATAAATGATTGATATCAGCGGGTGTGGCTTTGATGGGAATATCAAACCACGAAGGAAGTATTACCAGGCATATGCCAATAACGGCAGAAGCGACTAAAGTCCCTGGCGCGCTCATTCCCCAAACCGAGGCATTGAAAACCCGGCCAAACCTCGTTGATAACTCCATCAATTCAGGTGAACGTTCGTCTTTATTCATTTCAGCAGGTTCACCGCCTTTCCAAAATACACTCCAAAACTTTTCACCTTTTCGGGTTGCCTGAACCATGTGTTGTCCCATAGCCACCACTTCATCTATTTCCAGTGGAATCATAGGCAGCATAATACATGCAGCAGCAAGACAGAAGGTGCACCATGCCCCAACCGTAAGTGGTTGCGAAATCACCAGAAAAATGTGCACCAGTCCTAAAGGGATGACCAATATTCCAAACAACGCTACCATCCATGGCATTGTTCGCCAGCGCGACGGGCTTCCCATAAAACCCATCAAAAACTCGAATGTATATGCTAATGCACCCACTCCCGCATCTGAAATGGGCAAAGAAAGAGACATGGATGAATTAAGAACATGTTCGCTGCTGTTGCCAAAAAACGGGTCCCACATGCTATCAATATACCCAAACTGGAAAGCGGCGAGATACCTTGAAACCACAAAGCCAAAAAATCCTAAAACTATCATTATCCATCTTTGCGCCCAGCTTGACGGGTTATAGCTCCAGCCTTGCGGCACTTCAGAGCCCATCTTCATATACATGATCATATTTGGCATGCCCGGTATTAATATAGTCAGCGAAATAACTAACATACCAATAAAAGTATCATTAAGATACCCGGCAGCAGTCGGCGACCAAAAAACTAACGGAGCGATACTCAGCCAAACACCGGTAAAACAACAAACCCAGACAGAGACAGGACGGTTAGGAGATAACGAACGAAAACCCAAAAACACAAGCAATATCCCACTGATGATATCACTCCATTTCATAATGCTGATTCTTTCAGATAAAGACAACCAAATCTCTCTGCCACCAGAGGGAGCCACAACTCCTTTTGCATAACTAAATGTCAGGGGAAACAATATCATCCAGGCTCCTAAAAGAATAATCATCCAGTAAACCCAAAGTGCTTGCTTGTGATGCATCTGCAACATTTCCATCCGGTGTTCCTTATCCATTTCCATCTGTCCTTTTCCTTCATCGCTATCATTCTTATCATGCATCATAGGTCTTGTTACACCTCTTGAATCCATGCCCAAATCTTGCATTTTATTCATAACCTTCTTTTTAAAGCTATTCCTGACCGTCTGCAAATTACACTGCATGAATAAGTGACATATTAATATTGTATTAGAATCTGATTAGAAGTAAAAAAATAAAAAATCAGGAGTGTACAGAGTCTTTATTAAGCATTTCTTTATCACCGTCGATTTAACCGGCATTAATCATTCTCCTAAGTACTATTACACCCACTTTAATAATTCAAATATTCTACAATCGTATGTAAAGGCTGTTATCGCTGCCGGAATAAATTTTGAACCTCTTTTAAAATATCGTATTTTTGAAATACTTAATTCTCCATGAGGCCAGACTACCCAAATAAAATCTTTTCTGACAGGTTCAACAACTATGTGTGCCTGATGGAAGCGCTTGCAACAGACACGGTTGTCTAAATTTTCTTTTTTAATTTTCTTTTAGTTAATCACTGCCTTAGCAGCGTATTCTTCATTTCTTAAAAAAAGATTTTTTATGACAACGATTTTTGCAGACAAACCCATTAAAGAAACAAACACTGATTTTCTGCCGCTCGAGGGAACGGATTATGTTGAGTTTTACGTAGCCAATGCCAGGCAGGCTGCTCATTATTACATGAGTGCATTTGGTTTTTTGGCTATAGCCTATGCCGGCCCTGAAACCGGTGTAAAGGACCGTGCAAGTTATGTAGTGAGGCAAAATAAACTGACCTTTGTTTTGACCACGCCTGTTCGTCCGCAAAATGAAATGGCGGAGCATATCTATATGCATGGTGATGGCGTAAAACACATTGCGCTTATAGTAAATGACGCCTCAGACGCATGGGAACAAACAATGGCGCGCGGGGCAAGCAGTTATTTAGAGCCTGTACGACTGGAAGACAAATATGGTGAAATATTGATGAGCGGTATACATATTTATGGCGATACTGTTCATCTTTTTATCGAAAGAAAAAATTATAATGGTCCTTTTATGCCGGGCTACAGGCAATGGAATAACCCTCTTTTTCAGCCCAAAGATACCGGCCTGTTATATGTAGATCATTGTGTAGGCAATGTTGGCTGGAACCAGATGAACCGCTGGGTACAGTTTTACGAAGACGTAATGGGCTTCAAAAATATTCTGACCTTCGACGATGAAGACATCTCTACAGAGTACTCTGCACTTATGAGTAAAGTAATGAGCAATGGGAACGGGTTTGTAAAATTTCCGATTAATGAACCTGCTGAAGGCAAAAAAAAATCTCAGGTTGAAGAGTACCTTGAATTTTATAATGGCCCCGGAGTGCAGCACATAGCTTTGGCTACTCATGATATCGTGGCAACGGTAAGAGAACTTATGAGCCGCGGTGTTGAATTTTTAAAAGTGCCAAACAGTTATTATGAAGACCTTTCAGAGAGGGTAGGACAGATAGATGAAGACCTGAAACCGTTGAAAGAATTAGGAATTTTAGTTGACAGGGATAACGAAGGCTATTTACTTCAACTGTTTTCTAAACCGGTTCAGGATCGTCCAACACTTTTTTTTGAGATCATACAAAGAAAAGGCGCTAAAAGCTTTGGAAAAGGTAACTTTAAAGCATTGTTTGAAGCTATAGAAAGAGAGCAGGCAGCAAGGGGAAATCTGTAAGTAGAACTTTGAAACACATAGAGACATAGTTGGATAAGGGCATATAGTTGTTTCTATGATTTCTATTGAACCTATGTTTCTGTGTGTTTCAATTTTTTTCTTTATAAGAAGAAAGCATAATTTAGATTAATTAAATAATGAGTAAATGAATACTATCATTCTTGACAAAAAAAAATATGTGGTTGTTGAACAAGAAAGGTTTGAAGAATTGCAATTAAAAGCTGCTCAAAAAACAGAACCTGTAAAAAAGCTGTCACTTCCGAAAGGAAAGCAACGTGCATATAAATTGATAGACAGTTGGGCAAAAGAAAAGTAAGTATTTTAGAACCGGCAGCCACTGCTGTGGCAGAAATTGCTTTTTTTATTGAAAGTAAAGGATTACCTAAAACGGCTAAAAAATTTGTTGATTAAGCTTTTACTTTTTTTTCGAAATTATCAGATGATAGGATTAAATATATGGCCTGTCGGAATAAAACCTGGAAGCAGTTGGAATACAGGTGTATTAACTATAAGAAAAAATACGTTGTTGCTTACTTGAGTCTAAAGAATGAAATAATTATTTGTGATTTTGTTCCTGCCAATTTGCTTCGTTAATTAGAAACGCCACAACGGCATTAATTATTCTAAATACTTAAGTGTTAGTTTTCACTTTATTTGTCCCAACAATAATAAGTTTCAAATTTAAAACCTTGCTATGCCTTATTATTATACATTAGGTAGAATTCCTCCCAAGCGACATACACAGTTTCGCAGGCCGGATGAAGAATTATACTCTGAAGAACTGTTTTCCACGGAAGGTTTCTCAAACGACTCTTCTCTTTTGTATCATGTAAATCCGCCGACACAAATTATTAAAACAGAAAAACCTGTTAATATAGCTCCGCAGGTTGCTGAAGAAAAAATGCTGAAGCACCGAAGTTTTGATGGCTTCAATATAAAGCCGGCAAAAGACTTTTTAGACAGCCGTATTCCTGTTTTAGTCAATAATGACGTGCATATTGTTTTGGCATCTCCTCAAACAAGTGTCACAGATTATTATTATAAAAATGCCGATGCGGATGAAATGATTTTTATTCACAAAGGAATGGGTGTTTTAAAAACGATGTATGGAGATTTGCCTTTTTCCTATGGAGACTATTTGGTTATTCCCCGGGGAACAATTTACCAGGTTATTTTTCATAATGATGATAACAGGTTATTTATTGTAGAATCATTTAGTCCTGTTCGTTTTCCTAAGAAGTATTTAAGCAAGTATGGTCAGTTATTAGAGCATTCGCCTTATTGCGAAAGAGATATCAGGCCGCCTCAAAATTTAGAAACACATACTGAAAAAGGCGACTTTTTAGTACGTACCAAAAAGAAAGGTATTTTGTATAATATTCATTACGCCGGTCATCCTTTTGATGTCGTTGGCTGGGATGGCTGTTGTTATCCTTACGCTTTTTCCATTCACGATTTCGAGCCTATTACCGGTCGTCTTCACCAGCCGCCGCCTGTGCACCAGACTTTTGAAGCCAATAATTTTGTGGTTTGTTCATTTGTCCCCCGCTTATTCGATTATCATCCGCTTTCCATACCTGCACCTTACAACCATAGCAATATTGATAGCGATGAAGTTATTTATTATGTTGACGGTGACTTCATGAGCAGAAAGAACGTAACGCCTGGTATGATAACCCTTCATCCCGCTGGCATACCTCACGGCCCACATCCTGGCACTGTAAAAAAGAGCATTGGTGCAAAAGAGACAAAGGAGTTAGCTGTGATGGTAGACACTTTTCATCCGCTAATGCTTACAACACAGGCACTGGAAATTGAAAATGAGGGATACGTGAATAGTTGGATAGAATAATAAAATTTTGATTTTACTGATTTTAAGATTTTCTATAAAATTTCGTGTTTTTGCAACTCAGCTATTATTTAAATAAAAACAATCAAATGAAGTTAGTTTCTTACCTGAAAAATGGCAAAGATCAGTTAGCGCTGTTGCTTGAAAATTATTTATACGACATCAACTTATTGCAACATGATTTGCCGGATAACATGGGGGAATTCTTAAAGAATTGGGAAGAAAACTTTCTGCTTGCTCTTATTAGCGATAAATTGCTTAAAGAAGGCAAAACGGGAGAAAAAGGCACTCCTGTTCACAGCGTTCAAATTCTTGCGCCCGTTCCTCATCCCACTTCCTGCAGGGATGCTTATGCTTTTCGTCAGCACGTAGCAGCAGCACGAAGAAACCGCAAAGCGCCAATGATTCCGGAATTTGATCAATATCCGGTTTTTTATTTTACCAATCACCATTCCATGCAAGGGCCGGGAAAAGTTGCCTGTATGCCAGACCATTTTGAAAAACTTGATTTTGAGCTGGAAGCGGCAATTGTCGTTTGCAAAGCAGGAAGAAATATAAAGGCAGAAGATGCTGATGAATATATAGGAGGTTTAATGATTATGAATGATTTAAGTGCAAGGCGATTGCAAATGGAAGAAATGTTACTGAACCTTGGACCGGCTAAAGGAAAAGACTTTGCCACTGCCATTGGGCCGTGGCTGGTAACACTTGAGCAATTGGAACAATACGAAGCGCCGCCAAAGGCGAATCACAGAGGTAAAAACTGGAACTTAAAAATGACGTGTAAAGTAAATGGTAAGCAGGTAAGCGAAGGAAATTTAAGTGACATGGAGTGGACTTTTGCTGAAATAATTGAAAGAGCGTCTTATGGCGTTAATCTTTATCCGGGAGATATAATTGGCAGTGGTACAGTGGGTACCGGATGTTTTTTGGAATTGAACGGAACAGGAAAATTGAACAATCCCGATTACCACGAACAGTGGCTGAAAGATGGAGATAAAGTAGAGTTGGAAATTGACCAGCTTGGTATTTTACAAAATACAATTACAACTGCAGATTCTGATTTTAGCATTTTAAATAACAAGATTATGAATACTGAAGTAAAGGCAACCTGAAATGATATTTAATCTGAAAGATCTTACTACTGCTGAAAAGCAATATTATTTGCAGCATATAGTTGCGCCGCGACCTGTTTGCTTTGCTTCTACAATTGATAAAAGAGGAAAGGTGAACTTAAGCCCTTTCAGCTTTTTTAATATGTTTTCTTCGAATCCTCCAATAGTTATTTTTTCGCCTTCCCGTCGCGTCAGAGACAACACTGCAAAACACACTTTACAAAATGTATTGGAGGTGCCTGAAGTTGTTATTAATGTTGTAACGTATGATATGGTGCAGCAAACATCGCTGGCGAGTTGTGAATATCCGAAAGGTACAGACGAATTTATTAAAGCAGGTTTTACAAAAGAACCTGCTACTTTGGTGGCGCCGCCGATGGTTAAAGAAAGCAAAGCAAAGCTCGAATGCGAGGTGCTTGAAATAAAACCGTTAGGCACCGGGGCAGGAGCAGGAAATTTAGTCATTTCCAAAGTGTTGTGTTTGCATGTGGACGACAGCCTTTTGGCCGTTGACAAAAAGTTTCATCAGGCAAAACTGGAATTAATAGCCCGGTTAGGAGCCGACTGGTACTGCAGGGTATCCAAAGACAATCTGTTCATCGTTCCAAAGCCAAATGTTTTATTAGGAATTGGAATAGATGCACTGCCTGCAAATGTGCAAAACAGTAAAGTTCTTACCGGCAATCATTTAGGAAAATTAGCAAATGTTCAAAAAATTCCTGACGTTGATCCTCATTTTAATTATGATTATGTACATACTATTTCCGAAGATGGTATAACAGACAAAAAAACGCGGGTGCATTTAATAGCAGCAAAATTGCTTGATGAAAACAAAATTGATGAAGCATGGCAGGTGCTGTTAATTTAAGGCACGCCATAGTTAAAATTTAAATATTTGTAAGTTGGTATAATAGCTGCTGTTGTATGAGTAATATTGACTCAAAATCTGACGCAGGCAATTTCTATAAATCGGATCAGTTGCTGAGCAGTATACAGTCGTCATTTATTTCTTAAAAAATAGTTTGCAAATAAATTTATATTTTTCATTTTTAAAAATCTCATTAATGAAAAGTTCATCCTTATTTATTCTTATTTTTATTTCTGTTCTTTTGGCCTGCAACAATGCTGTAAAAGAAAAATCACAACCTGATTTTTTGTCTAAAAACATTGATACCACTGTTAATCCTGCTGATAATTTCTTTGATTATGCCATTGGCAACTGGGCGAAAAACACTCCTATACCGCCCGAGGAAAGCGGATGGGGCATTGGTAATATGGTGCAGGAGGAAATTTATAACCGGTTGAGAAAAATAAATGAAGATGCTGCCGCAAAAAATTCAACCGCAGGCGTAGAGCAGAAGATTGGTGATTTCTGGTACAGTGGCATGGATACGCTTTCAATAGAAAAACAAGGCCTTGCACCCCTGAAAGCAGACCTGGATAAAATAAATAAAATACGGTCGGTAAACGATATTGTACAGGTTGCCTCTGATTTTCACAATAAAGGAATAAATGTATTATTTAATGATTATGTGTCGCAGGATGATAAGAACAGTGACGTATACGCATATCAAATGAGCCAGGGCGGATTGGGCATGCCTAACAGGGATTATTACTTCAAAACTGATTCGAGAACTGAAGGCGTGCGTAAAGCTTACAGAATTTACCTTATAAAAACTTTTATAGAATTGGGCAACGACAGCACTGTCTCAGCCAGGATTTCGGACAATGTATATAACCTTGAAAAAAGACTTGCCAACTCGAGCCGAAAACTTGAAGCGTTGAGAGATCCATATAAGAACTATAATAAGATGGATGTAAAGGGCTTATCGAATTTATCTTCCTCGATCAACTGGCCGGATTACTTTAAAAGCGTACACGCAAATAAAATAGACTCGGTAATAGTGGGACAGCCTGAGTTTTACAAGACACTAAATGAGGAACTGACAATGACACCTGTAGAAGAATGGAAAAGTTACCTTCGTTTTCATCTTGTAAGTGCAAGCGCTCCTTATCTTGATAAAAATACTTTTAATAACTTTTTTAATTTCAGAAAAAGCTTAACAGGTACAACTGTTCCGCGCCCCAGGTGGAAAAGAGTTTTAGATGCCGAGGAAAATACAATGGGAGAGGCGCTGGGGCAAATATTTGTAAAAGAATATTTTAATGAAAATGCGAAAAAAAGATATAATGACCTGGTAGAAAATATAAGAGATGCATACAAAGACAGAATAAAAAAACTCACATGGATGAGTGACAGCACTAAAGAAAAAGCGCTGGGGAAATTAAGCAAAATCAGGAAAAAAGTTGGCTACCCGGATAAATGGAAAGACTTCAGCGCCTTAAAAATAGATCGTGGCCCTTTTGTTCTCAATGTGCAGAGAGGCAACATGTGGTGGCATAATTACATGATAAATAAGCTGGGCAAACCTGTAGACAGGGATGAGTGGAATATGACGCCTCAAACCTACAACGCTTATTACAATCCCAGTAATAATGAGATAGTTTTACCGGCAGGTATTTTTGCTGTTCCCGGTTTAAAAGACAACGAGCTTGACGATGCATTTGTATATGGTTATGCAGGAGCTTCTACTATCGGGCACGAGATTACTCACGGCTTCGACGACCAGGGCCGGCAATATGATGAAAAGGGAAACCTTCACAACTGGTGGGCTGCCAGCGACGGGGAGCAGTTTAGCCAAAGAGCAAAAAAGATAATTCAGCAATACAGTGAATTTAACCCCGTTGATACCCTGCATATAAATGGTGATGCAACACAGGGAGAAAATATTGCCGACGTAGGGGGTGTTTTATTAGGATTAGATGCTTTCAAAAAAACTGAAGCTTATGAAAGCGGTAAAAAGATAGGAGGACTGACTCCCCTGCAACGCTATTTCTTAGGCTATGCCTACGGATGGATGTACAAAGAAAGAAAAGAACGATTGGCAAGCCAGGTAATGACTGATGTTCATTCGCCCGCAAAGGAACGGGTAAACGGGCCAATGGTAAATGTACCGGAATTCTATGAAGCCTTTAATATTAAACCATCAGATAAAATGTACAGAGCAGATAGTTTAAGAGTACACATCTGGTAGCAGGTTTCAAATAACTGGTAAAATTTAAAAGTTGCCCGTTAAAATTTTTATTTCTTTTATTTCTTTTATTAAAATAAATTTCATAATTAGAAATTTAGAGAGACTTTTTTGGCAAAAGCTAAGAAGTTATGAAAATTAAAATGATTGTTGAAAGAACGACAGGTAATATTCAAATTATTCTAAAAAATATCCTGTTTATACCACTTTCAGTTCTAAAGCAAGCTTCGATTTTAATATACCATCTGCAGTTTTGCGTAATTAGTCAATATCACTTGGTTTTTATGGCTTTTTAGAAGATTAAAGAAGCTTCGATTTTGTAAAAGCTGGCATAGATTTTTTGTTTTATTATACCATGAACGAAGACAATAAATCACAGGGAATACCTGAAGAAGAAACCGGTGCTTCCGTCAATGCAGATAATTCTGTAGAGAACAAAGACATAAACGAAGCGAGGGCATTTTATAAAACCGTAAGACACCGTGTGCTGGATGTAAACAACTGGCAAGAGCTCGCGGGTAAGACTTTAGCAAGCTTTCAATTAACAAATGACAAAGGTGAAGCGCTAAACAGGCTCGCGCAACAGGATGATTTTTTTAAAATAGACATCCCGGGGCCGGGACCAAAGGCAGGCGGTGGATATGACTGGGTACAGATTGAAGAATTAAAAGAGCAAGGTGAAGCCGAATCAGAAAGTATATCAATGATGGTGAGGCCGGCTAAAAACCCAACAAATTCTTCAAACGATGTTTCCCATTTCTTCAGCAAAGAAGCCACAAGCACTTTTAAAGTAATAAGGGAAGACGTTACAATAACAGCCAGTATTCATGATCGAAATGCAAAACCTAATACTGACGTAAATACAATTACCGACAAGGCCCGTAATGCGGCTGTAGGTACAGGTGCAATCGGCGGCTTTTCAAAAATTCAATGGCAATCTCTGGTGGATGGGTTATTAAAAAGATAACAACCGAATTAAAAAGAGCGACAGCAGTTTTATCCGCTCTTTTTAATTTAATTATCCCTCCTTTCTCAGTCTTTACTGGTATCAAAAGCGCCGACGGGAAATGCACCACAGGAGCCAGGATTTTTTTGAGGCCCGTTTTCTAAAGGGGCAATATCATCATCAACAGCATTAGAATTGCTGTTCTTAGCATTTTTCTTCTCCTTCAATGGCTCATCGTTCTGATAATTGTTTCTTGAATCTTCGTATTTCTCGTTTTCGTTCAGGCCTCTCTGCTCATCGTTGTTTATTACCGCATTATTTGTATTAGTAGGATTTTTGTCGTTATTCATTTGTTTTATTTTTTGGTTAAAGAAATTTGTTCTTTATACAAAGGTTCATAAATTTATTGTACATATTAAACACCTGTAATAGTAAGTTTCTGTGCAGAACAGGTTATACGAGGTATAGTTGAAGGCTGAAAAACTGCAAATAAATTGTATCGGTATTAAAATGAATAATATCCTTGCCATCAGTTCTGACGCGTCTTCTTTATAAACGACGTGCCGAGTCAAAGTATCCTCTTCAATACACATCAATAGCGCTGTCAATTTCTGCCCGTGTATCTGGCAGCGTAAATATAATCTTAATTAATAATCGAGGAAGTTGTGTATCTTACAATAATTAGATACGTATCACGTTCATTTTACAGGTACAAGTTTTTTTAATTTTTAAAATTTTAAAAAATAGGGGCTAAAAATCTTTATTTTCATTTCATTACTCTAACTTTAATTTACTCTTTTAAAACAAAAAGCAGTTGCTTATGCAGAAATTTACTTTAGTTCTTTAATCTATTTATTCACATAAAAACAGGAATACTATGGACGTAAAAATTCAAACTGTGCATTTTAACGGAGATGAAAAACTAATTGAATTAGTTAAAAAGAAGTTAGAAAAGCTAAGCACTTTTCATGACCGTATAACGAAAGTTGATGTTTTTTTAAAACTGGATAATATTGTTCATACATTGAAAGACAAAATCGTAGAACTGCGTGTTCATGTTCCGAAATATGATTTTTTTGTAAAAGCATCCTCCAAATCATTTGAAGAGTCTTTTGACAGTGCATTTGAGTCTATAGTTAACCAATTAAAACGACGAAAACAAAAAGAAGCAGCTTAAAAAATATTAAAATATTTTATAAATAATATAAAAGGCCTCATTCGAGGTCTTTTTTTTGAAGTTTAATTTAAAAGTTTTTTTAAAACTTTTTTCGAAAATTATTCTTATCTCTAATCTTCAAGGATGATAGAGAAAACAACCATTCGGGAATTTAATTTATCAAGTACGTTGCTGTATTTTAAACTTGGATCACGACTATGAATGTTGGTCAGTCCGTTACTGATTTTTATTTCAGGAGAAAAAGTTACATAGCGAAAAAAGAAATTAAAGCCTACGCCAGCTTCTATTCCGAAATCACTTCTTTTAAGTTTTACCAGGTCCTCTGCATTGCGTGCCTGCGAGTTGCTCGCGAGGTCAATATCGTATTTTATACCAGCCATCATATACGTTCTGAAATTTACAATCCTGTCGCTGTTAAATTTTACCTGCAAGGGAAAACTTACAATATTGGATGGAAGAGTTTTCTTTTCTATAGACTTTTCGTCGAGCAATGGGTATTTTAAGCTATAAGTAAAGTATTTCGCCCCGCCTATAATCAGTTGCGGATTGGCTCTTAAAGAAAACCTCGGAGACAACTGCAATGTTCCCACAAGGCCTAAAGCTATTCCTCCGCTGCTTCCCGGCTCAACAGCAAGTACGCTGTCGTTTTGCAAAAACAAAGGATGCTTTGTAGAGCGTAAATTTGAAGAGTTGTAACTGATTGACATGCCAAAGTAATAAGGCCAGCTATCATGATTTGACCTGAACTCTTCTTTCTCCTGGCTGAAGGCAGCAAACGAGAGAATACAACCCAATAAGGAAAGTGCAAGTGTTTTCCTAAAAAAAATTATGAAGCCGCATTGCCCCTTTAAATCTGTCATGTAACTGTTTTATTATTCTTCCGGTTATATGTGGGTACAATTCTGCTTATAATTTTATTTTATCGTTTATTAAAACAATTTACGGCTTTTTTGCAACATCCTGTGCAGCTTTTGTTAAGAGCGGTAACAGGAAACGTAAAAATCATCTTTTAATTGCAAAGCTTTTACTAAAATCTTACATTTTTGTAATTAATGTACGTCATTTACTTCCGCAGTAGACAGAGCAAATGCCTAAAGTGAGCGCTTTATAATAAGCAGACCTGTATCCTGCTTTATTTAATATATCAATAAAATTTTTCCCTTCAGGAAACCTTTGAACTGATTCATTCAGGTATTCATATGCATCTTTGTTTTTTGCAATGAGTTTACCCACACCCGGCGTTATAATTTTCATGTAAAAGTTGTACAAGGTTTTGAAAACAATGTTTTTCGGTCTCGAAAACTCAAGCACCACCAGTTTGCCTCCGGGCCGCAGTACACGAAGCATTTCGCTAAGGCCTTTTTCGAGATTTTGAAAATTCCTTACTCCGAAAGCTACAGTAATTGCATCAAAAGAATTATCGGCAAAACCCATCGTTTCGCTATCTCCCTGCAACAATTCAATTTTATTTTGCAGCCCCAGGTCGCCGATTTTCTTTCTTCCTATGTCGAGCATGCCTTCCGAAATATCAATACCGGTAATTTTAACGGGATGCAGCATTTTTTCTGCAAGTATGGCTACATCACCTGTTCCCGTTGCTACATCTAAAATATTTTTTGGCTGTAAGGCTTTTAACTGTTTAATAGCCTTTCTTCTCCAGCTAACATCAATACCGGCTGACAAAAACCTGTTTAGAAAATCGTAGCGAAACGCAATTTTATCAAACATATCAGCAACCTGCTGTTTCTTACTCAGTTCGCTGTCTTTAAACGGAACAATGGTATCATGAGCAAATTTTGACATAGTGGCGAAGATACTGCAATAAATTGCCGGTTTTCTTTAAAATATTATTGATAATATCTTACACCAATAAGCCTTTACTTTTTTCGGCTTAGTAAACCAATTCCCTTTTTTATAAGCGAAAAAACGCCGCTTGGGTTTTTGATTGTATGTGTGAGAAGGTTTTGTTGTTTTGAATCGGAAGGAACAAAAAAGTTATTGATCAGTTTTTTTCCTCCGTTTAAAGCTGCATTTGTAATCCTGCCTCTCAGTAGTTTAGGTATAAATGAGTTAGCGCCTGCAGCGGCAAGCTCAGCAGGAATTTCATACATTTTTAACCGCAACTCCTGTTCGCGATCTTTGATTCTTTCTTTCACAATCAATTGTTCGCGTTTAAGCGCATTGACAGAAGTAATATGAGATAAATCGTAAGTGGTTTTATATATCATTGCTGAAAGTTTCTTTATTTTCAAATGAAAATTTTACAATAGTGTCTGCTATTTTTTTGGCAATAAATCTTTTGTTCAGGTATAGCAGAAGAAAAATAAGCAGAATATAAATTCCTGCAAGTATTCCAAAACCTGCCGGATAGCTGCCTACCGCCTGCGATAAGTAATAACCGATAATAAAACTGATGATCATAACTAAAATGAGGCTGATAAAACTCACGGCTAAAGCAATAAAAATAAAAGAAGAAGCTTTTGCAGCTTTTTCTGTTGTTTGTAACTTCAGCAGCAGCAGCCGGTCTTCTACGTATTGCTCTACCATCTCTTTTGTTTCTGCAAAAAAACCTTCTTTTTCCATATATTTTCGTTATAAAATACTATTTATTAATAATATACTTTACAAATTAATGATGTTTTATATAATTTGGCAATAATTCATTTTTAAGGATAAACACTTTTTTTTACCGGCAATGCTGCTTTGCAGCTTTTTATAGTTAGTTATTTTAATTTTTGCTAAAAATCTTTTATTTGCAATCGCTTTAAATTTCTCAAATTAAGCCGGAAACAAACAAATTTTGCACTAATGCTTTATGAAACTTTGTGCCTTTGAGCCTTTGTGGTTCATTTGCATCATTTTTAATTAATTAAGGGAAAAAGGTTTCAACCTATGCAAGTAACAGAAGTAAGGGATAAAGCAACTGCCCAAAGTTTTATAATGGTCAATGTGCTGATGAACAAAAAAAACCCTAAATACATACGACCGTTAGACAATGAAATAAATGATGTTTTCAGCCGCAAAACAAACAAAGCTTTTAACTATGGCAACGCCAAAAGATGGATTTTAAAAGATAATAACGGAAATCTTATCGGGAGGATAGCGGCTTTTGTAAGCGGCAAATACATAAACAACGGCGATACTTATCCTGTAGGTTGCTGTGGTTTTTTTGAATGTATCGACGACCAGGCTGCTGCTGACCTGTTGTTTGATACAGCAAAAAAATGGTTGCAGCAAAATAAAATGGAAGCCATGGATGGCCCGGTAAATTTTGGCGAGAGAGACAAATGGTGGGGCCTGATGGTGGAAGGTTTTTATGAAGAACCGATGTACGGCATTTCTTTTAATCCCCCATATTACGAAAAACTGTTCGAAGGTTACGGCTTCCACAACTATTATAACCAGTATTATTACACCCTGCAAGTGTATGGAACATTGGGCGATAAGTACAGAGAACGGCATGCAAAATTTGCCGCTAAAGCGGATTATACTGCGAAGCATATCGATAAAAAAAATCTTCCAAAATTTGCCAAAGATTTTTCAATCATTTACAACCTTGCCTGGGCCCAGCACAACGAAGGCAAAGAGATAAGCTGCGAGACAGCCCTTAAGTTATTTAATAAGATGAAACTTATTATGGACGAAAAGCTTGTTTGGTTCGCTTATTATAAAGAAGAACCTATAGGCATGTGGATTAATATTCCTGATTTAAACCAGTACTTCAAATACTTCGATGGAAGGTTTGGACTGTGGGAAAAATTAAAATTACTCATTCTTCAAAAAACAAAGCCAGGCCGCAAAATAAATGGTGTCGCCTTTGGAATTATTCCTAAATTTCAGGCTTTGGGTATAGATGCTTTTATGATTTATTCAGGCACGTTGGTCATTAGAAAACAACGCCGTTACGACCTGATAGAAATGGGTTGGGCGGGCGACTGGAATACCAGGATGATTGGAATTTACAAAGCTATCGGTGGTACGCAAAGCAGACGAATGGTCACTTACAGGTATATTTTTGACCCCGCCAAACCTTTTCAGCGACATCCGGCAATGTAAGTTTTTAAAAGGGTTCTTATGTCGCGGCATTGGCTCTCTGTGCAGCTTTGCTTGCGACACCATTGCCAGCGATGTAATGCTGCTAAGCTTTGTTCAAATAATAAATAACGACGCCAGGTTTTATGAACTAATTATATAGAAAGTTAAAAGCTATATGTATTCATATGTTATCTGCGCATACATATATATTTGCAACAATGCAACAAACATCATGAAAAACTTTATTGTTCTTTTCTGTCTGAGCCTTCTGATACTTATTCCTGCTTTGTCTTTTTCCCAGTCTTCTTCCAAAGGGGTGTTGACTGGTGAGGTAACCGACGAAAAGGGAAATCCATTAGCCGGAGCCTCGGTTTTTTTACATGGGGTAAATGCCGGCGCGATTTCAAATGCAAATGGTATTTACACCACTACTCCTATCAACCGCGGAAGTTACCTTGCCGAAGTAACTTACCAGGGATATGCGTCAGTGATAATGCCGGTCACCCTGGATGGAAATGCCACCAAAAACTTTACTTTAAAGGCAACAGCAGTAGAGCAGGAAGCCGTAACGGTCACGGGCGTATCATCAGCTACAAGATTAAGAAATTCTCCGCAGCCGGTCTCTGTGGTTAAAAGAGCAGACCTGCTTCAGAATGCATCAACAAATCTTGTAAACGCATTAGTAAGAAAAGGCGGAGTGTCTGTAATAACAACAGGTCCTGCTATCTCTAAACCTGTTATTCGTGGTCTGAGCTATAATCGCGTGGTTACTATAAATGATGGCATACGACAGGAAGGCCAGCAATGGGGCGATGAACATGGAATAGAAATAGACGAATATAGTGTGCAGAAAGCTGAAGTGCTAAAAGGCCCCGCATCTCTTATGTATGGCAGCGATGGTATAGCCGGGGTTATTAATTTTATCACCAATCAACCCATTGCCGCAGGCACAATAAAAGGTAATTTATTGGGAGTTTATAATGGTAACAACAATATGGAAGGATTTAATGGTAATGTGGCAGGCAACCTATTGAATGGTTTTAACTGGAACCTGTATGGCAGCCTGAAGTCTGCTGCCGATTATAAAAATAAATATGATGGCCCTGTACTCGACAGTCGCTTTAGCGAAAAAAACTGGGGGGGCTATGCAGGTATCAATAAATCCTGGGGTTACAGCCATCTGATTATAAGCAGCTTTAATCAAAAGCTTGGCCTCACGGATGGTGTAAGAGACTCGGCAACAGGCAAATTTTTATACCTGCCCGAAACACCCTATGCAGCAATAGCAACAGATGAACAGTTAAAAAGCAAAGATGTAATTATACCTTATCAGCATGTGCAGCATTTTAAAATTGCCTTAGATAACAGTATTGCTTCAGGCAGAAACAGAGTTGTTACTACCATAGCTTTTCAAAGAAATCAGCGCAGGGAATTTGGTAATCCTGATGCATCATCGACACCCGATTTGTACTTTGACCTTAAGACCATCAACTATAATTTGCAATACCAGATGGCTGTAAGGCAGGGTTGGAAAACAACTATCGGTGCAAATGGTATGTATCAGCAAAACCGAAATCTTGCAGAAAAAAAATTGATACCTGAATACAATTTGTTTGATGCGGGAGTTTTTGTTTATACAACAAAAAGCTTCAATAAACTTACAGTGAGCGGTGGGTTAAGAGGCGACACCAGAAAAATGGATATAAAGGGTTTGCAGGAAAGCGGCTACTCAAAATTTACAGCAGCAGATAAACATTTTGGAAGCATAAGCGGGAGTGCAGGAGCTGCTTATGAAGTATCGGACGAGGTTACTTTAAAAGCAAATATTGCAAGAGGCTATCGATCTCCCAGCGCTGCTGAGCTTAGCAGCAACGGAGCGCATGAAGGAACCTACAGGTACGAATATGGCGATAATAATTTGAAAACTGAAAATTCATTGCAGTTCGACGCAGGATTAGACGTTGTAAGCCGTCATGTAAGTTTTGGCGTTAGCGCCTTTTACAATCATATCAGCAATTATATCTATTACAGCCGCCTTGAAGCTGCAGGCGGTGGAGACTCCGTGGTAGTTGGTAACGGAGCACCATTGCAGGCTTTTAAGTTTAGCCAGTCTGGAGCTACCCTTGCAGGTTTTGAAGCTAATTTTGATATACATCCGCATCCGTTGGATTGGTTGCATTTTGAGAATACTTTTTCTTACGTTGCCGGCACTTTCGACCGTTATTTCGAAGGCAGCAACAGGTTGCCTGCCATGCCACCGGCACATTTGCTTAGTGAGTTGCGGGCTAATTTTGCAAAAGCAGGTTCTTTATTAAGCAACCTCTATTTTAAAGCAGAGATGGATGCCACAGCAACACAAAATCGGGTATTCACTGCCTACAATACGGAGACTCCGACTAGGGGTTATGCCTTGTTCAATCTTGGTGCAGGAAGTGATTTTAATGCAAAAAAACGGAAGCTGTTTAGCCTTTACCTATCGCTGAATAATATAACAGATGTTGCTTACCAAAGTCATTTAAGCAGGCTGAAATACACAGATATAAACTACGTAACCGGCAGGCAAGGTGTATTTAATATGGGCAGAAACTTTAATGTTAAGCTTAATATTCCTCTTGATTTTAAATAATTTTAATAAAATTGAATATTAAGCTGCAGGAGTAATATCTGACCGGAATTTTCCCAGATTAACACTAAATTTTTAAAGTTCGGTGAAGACATATATTCCATAAAAAAAAGAAAATATTTTCAAAATCTTCTCCCTGAGGACTTTGTTGATGCCCGTCGTTTCTAGGCGGGATTATTTAAAAATTTAAAAACAATAAAGGCTACCTGGTTTAGGTAGCCTTTATTAATGAATATGGCGTTTAAATAATTTTACTTCTTCTTGAGCTTTTCAAGTGTTGCTTTACCATTTTCATTACTGGGATTTAGTTTGATAGAAGTCTCATAATTTTGAATAGCCAAAGCTTTATTACCGGCTAAAGCATAACTCTCTGCTAAACTATCATAGGTATTTGACGATTTAGAATAAAGTTTTACATTGAGTTTAAAACACTTCAATTGCATCTTTATATTGTTTTGCATTAAGCAAATTATATCCTGCATTATTAAGGGTGGTTTCAATATCATACGGTTTCGGGGAAGTAAAGCTTAAAGGATAAGCTGTTGTTACCGAAACCATTTTCCATGCTCCATTGTCTTTTGCAAGTACCCTGCTTTCATGTGATATATGATGGGAAGTATCTTCCGGTAAAAAAGACAATACCTGGTCATATTCAACCCATGCCATATTTCCACCTGTCTTTATTAAAAAGTTACTGGTATTTAATTGAAATGGTTCTGGTTTAGGATTATCCTTTAAATACTTGACCGTTTGCACTCCAAAACTGTCCCAATTATTTACCGATCTGTATCCACTAATTGAAACAATTGTTCGTGTAGTTGTGGGTTCGTGTAAAAACAAGGCCTCCCATCCCGCTGCATCATGTTTATAAAATGTTTCAGTTTCCATTTGTATTGCTTTTTTTATACTATCCTCTGTTTGGCTTTGTGAAGAAGCATTTAGTGTTGCGAAACTAATTATGGTTAAAATAAACAGTTTGATTTTCATATATGCATTTTTAGTTTTTGAGAAATAAAGTTTTACGCTTATAAACATAAGCTTCAGTAAGATAATAGTTATAAATGGTATTTGCAATAGGCTGATCTCTAATATAAAAAGGATCTAATCTCGTTAAAACCTAATTGATGCATCTTATAATACCAGTTTTGAGGTCTTTATTTCGTTGCTAAAAACATGCAAAGCTTTGTTGATTGGTTTAACCGGCATTGCTTCCGTCCACACTTTGGCGGTTGTTTATACTAAAGCTTTAAATTTTTTTGTGCAATTGTTTAAGATGTCTTAACAAAAAGAATGAGGAAAGATAAGATGTAGTTTTTAGGGTTAAGCGTCGGTCAAATTTTCAGCATAACTAATTATTTTATCGAAATTTAATTATGGAAAAAGGACTTCATTTCTATTAAGTCTCGCTTTCGATTAATTATTTTCAGCTTAAGGCTTACCAATTATTAATACTTCACAACTTTCAAAACTACCGGGCCCATCAATCCCGAAGGTTGAAGCGGGCTATCGGCATTGTAAGGATTTAAGCTTACCCATGTTTTTCGTTGATTTTCCGGCAATTTGAGATCGCCGATTATACGGTTCATCCAGTTATTTACTACGCTTATTTCCAGTTTATTTTCTCCCTGTTTTACTGCATCGGTAATATCCACCTGGTATGGAGCAGTCCATACACCACCCACATCAATACCATTAACCTTTACTTTAGCCATCACTACTACATTTCCAAGGTCAAGGTATATCCTTTGACCTTTTTCTAGCTGTAAAGCCTGAAAGGTTTTGCTGTAAATGGCAGTGCCGGAGTAGTATTTAATGCTTTCTTCAGGGCGTTGAGTCCAATCAGAAAGATTTTCAAAGATTACCGGTTTTTCAGGCCCCCGCATTTTAGCATCAAAAGTAACCTGCCACGAACCATTGAGAACCGTAGTACGGGAGGGCTCAGGAAAATTGTTGCTTATACCGGCAGCAGGAGAACCTGCAGTGTTTTTTTGAAATACGATAAAAGCACTTTCTAATGCTTCCAATTTTATTGGCACGGTCGTGCTTTCTTTATTTGTAACGTAAGCTGGAAGATTCCGGCTTGAACCATTTATCGCATTCCAACATTCCGGACTTTTACCGGTTATACGAAATTCAGGGTTAATAGAAATTGTTCGGCCAGTCTGGTTAGAAATAAAATAAACTTCAGCATTTTGCAGTTTACGATGAATAAAAAGTACAGAATCGGTAGCAGCTATTTTAAAATCAGGAATAACTTTTATCAGATTTAGTGCTTCCTGCATATCCATTCCATCAATTACCAATCCTTTTCCAACTTTATTGACTTTTACCGTTTTTCCGTCAATATTTCCCCAGAGTCCGGCCGCTAATTTTTCAACTTTTGCATCTGCTTTAGGGTAGCTTTGCAAGCTCGGTGAGCGGCTTGGCTTTGGCCCCAAAACAACAGCACCATTATTTACTAATTCTTTGATTTTCTCAAGCAATTCCGGGCGCATCGTTTCCAGCTTAGGAAGCACAAGTATCCGGTATGACATGCCATCGGGCAGCATTAATTTTCCATCTTTAACTGAAAGTCTTTTTTCAATTACTTCGGCGTTGATATAATCGAAAGAATAACCTGTGGGAAGTTCAGGATCACGAACGCCGGTCATTTTTGGAGCGTCTTCACCAATAAAATAGGCAACATCTGCAACATATTTTCCCTGCTGCAGCATTAAATTGCATCTTTTTAAATAGCTTGTAAATAAGTCCAAATCATAAAACCAGGTATTATGCCGGTTAAATTCGTTTCCAAAACCTGCATTCACGCCTGGAAATTTATCTTCATAAGGCTGTTCGATAAAAACATGCAGTAAAGTATTATTAATGCCTTCTGTAAAGAAACGGTCACCGCGTTGTTTCATCAAAGCCGGGTAACGGGCAAAAGCTTTTCCGCCTGCGGTAAAAGACTCGGCAGAGACTTTTGTTTTTCCATAAATATGGGCTGCAGAAGAAGCCGCCCTGTTTTCAATATTCCCTAAATCGCCCTCGCTCCAAAACTCGCCGCCTACTTCATCCGATTGTCCTCCGTACTGCAAAAACTCGCCTGGAAAACCCCAGTGTCCATAATTTTCCAGCCATGTGTGAAGACCATGTTCATGGCTTACTTCTCTTAATCCTGCTACATATTCGTAAGCTACTTTATCAGCAACAAACCGGCGCAAATCCCATAAAAACCGGTCTGACTGGTCTTCACTTCCCACTACTTTACCTTGCATTACAGGAAGATAAGGAAGCGGGTCGTAGCCGTAATTGGTTTTAAATTTCTCAATCAAACTGTCTGTCCAGTTTTGTCCTCCCGTTTCATAACTGTCTTCTACTGTAACTTTCCAGGTTTTGCGGTCTTCAGGAGGAATTCGTTTTATTATTTCTCCTAAAAAAGCATTAAAATGTTGCCTTACATGTCCGCTATTCATTTTATCTACCTCTAATCCGCGGCCTTCGGGAGATGCCGGGCTGTTAGTAACCTGTGTGGGTGTCATCCCGGTTCGCATAATGATCCATTTTCCTGCCGGAACATTCCAGTTTAACCGGCCGCCAGATACATACTTAGATATATCAATAACTTCTGAAGGATTAATAAGCGCATTTTTGTTTTTAACTTCTGGCTGCTGTGGCCACTGATATTCTTTCCAGTAAGGAAACGGTGTAGGAAACATTTTGGCAAGCGTTTTTTCTGCATAGTTTTCAACCATCGGAGAAGGTGAAATCTTAACTTCCCTTAAACCGCTGTTTGGTGAAACATTAGTAAACACCAACCTGAAATTTTTAGAAGAAGTAGCCGGAATTGAAACAGCAGCCGGAGCATAACGGTTAAACCCCACATTCAGCTCGGTATTGCTCCTGTCAATTGTAAAGGATTTTATTGTATGATAATCACCACTTTCTTCAACCTGGATTTCACCCTCAACTTTCATTGCCCGGTGCGCAGGATAAAATACTACGCTGCGGGCAGTAAAGGGTTGTGCAGTTTTAAAATCTAAAGTAAAGTTCACATTCGATGGTATGGGAAGTTCGGTTGCAGTATCGCCATCGATGCAATTTTGAACATTGGCAACTGCCGGCAAAGCACTGATTTGAGGGTGCATATCAGCAATCGTTTTGCCATAATCTTCAGGCGCACGAAAAGCGATAACACGAACATCCTGAAATTGATCGGCAGGTTGTTTTAACAACGTATTTAATTTTTTTGGCCCTTTTACTTCTATCTCTGAAGAAGTAAGGTAACGCATAGCCTGCTCCGGCTTAACCCATGGGCCGCCAGACTGGCTCCATCCGGGGCTGTTAAAAATCCCGATTTCAATATTTAGATCGGTTGCTGTTTTTAAAGCAGCATGAATGATGTTCCACCACTCATCTGAAAAGATTTTTACTTTGCCATAAGGCGTTTCATCAAGCCCGATATTACCGATAAAAGCACGGTTAATACCAACCTTTTTCATGGATTGAAGATCTTTAATGACTCCTTCTTTTGATATATTATCAGAAATCCAATACCAATAGACACTGGTTTGAATAGAATCGGGAGGTGCCATAAAACCTTTTTGGAGGTCTGTAACTGCTGTTGTATTCGTATTTACACTATTTACCTCTTTCTTTTGAGCCATGCAAGGTGGCAGAAGAAGCAGCGTTGCACAAACACTAAAACCAACAATTTCAATACCTTTTTTAATAAAATACTTCATCTGATAATTTGTTTTTTTTAAAGCAATGAAACTGCGTAAGATTTTATGTATTCATGTTTGCAGTAATACCATTCTTATTAATACAAAAAAAAGATTCTATTATCTATTTTGTTTTCTAAATATTAATAGCCCACAGCGTATAACTTTTTCCGGCCTGCGTATTTAAATCATATAAAAAAGTTGGCTTTAATTGCGGCAAGGTAAGATCTGCTTTTTCTGAAATAATCGGCGCAGGATTTTCCGGAGTCCTGAAAAAAGAATTGGGATTTTTTCCTTTTGCTTCTTTTAGCATACCTGCTCCCTGCAGCTTTAAATTGTTGAACGTTCTCAGGCGGCAATTTCCTCCTAACAAAGATTTGATGGTTAGTTTGGAGAGTTTGCCATTTTTCCATTCCATATCTATTATTTCAAAACCTCCCGTAGCCTTCAGTCCGCTTACATTTCCGGCCTGCCAGGCATCCGGTAAAGCGGGCAGCAGAAAAATATTGCCATCATGACTTTGAAGCAACATCTCGGCAATACCGGCTGTGCACCCGAAATTACCATCAATCTGGAAAGGCGGATGTGCATCAAACAAATTGGGATAAGTGCCACCACCGCTGTTTTCTCCTTTATTCAAACCTGCCGGAGTTAGTTGGTTTTTAATCAGTTTTAAAGCGTGATTACCATCCAGCAACCGGGCCCATAAGTTCACTTTCCAGCCCATAGACCATCCTGTCGAAATATCACCTCTCATCGTTAGCGAAGTACGGGCTGCGCTAAACAATTCCGGTGTACGATAGGGTGATATCTGATTGGAAGGATAAAGGCCTAACAAATGCGACACATGGCGGTTTTTATCATTCGGGTTGTCCCAATCCTCCAGCCACTCCTGCAACTGACCATATTGACCAATCTGCATAGGCGGCAAACGCTTACGTTCCGCTTGCAGTTTTGTAACGAGGTCTTCATCCAATCCTAATATTTCTGCTGCCCCTATTACATTGGAAAACAACTCAAACACCAGTTGATTATCTACCGTGGTTCCGGCAGCGATTGATATTCCCTGGTGAACTGCCGGGCCATTTTCAGGTGACATGGAAGGCACAACCACCAGCCATTTATGTACCGGTTCTTCCACCAAAAAATCCAGGTAAAATTGAGCAGCGCCTTTCAAAGCTGGATAGACCGACTGCAAATATTTTTTATCGCCATTGTACAAATACCTGTCCCACAATTGGCGACTTAGCCAGGCGCCTCCCATAGGCCACATGGCTGAAGATACGGCATCAACAGGACCTGTTATGCGCCAGATATCAGTGTTATGGTGTGCCACCCAGCCTCCGGAACCGTACATAACCCGGGCTGTTTCTTTTCCGGTTTCGGACAATTCCCTAACCATCTGTATCAGCGGTTCATGCATTTCAGGGAGGTTGGTTATTTCCGCCGGCCAGTAATTCATCTCCGCATTGATATTGATGGTGTATTTACTGTCCCAGGGCGGGTCCATCAGATTGTTCCAGATACCTTGCAAGTTAGCCGCCTGACCACCCGGTTGCGAGGAAGAGATTAACAAGTACCTGCCGAATTGAAAGTAGAGGGTAACCAGTTGCGGGGCGTTATCATTGGCAAATTCGCTAAGCCTGACGTTAGTAGGGTTTTTAACAGAATCTGTCGTACCCAGGTCTAATGTAACCCGGTTAAAATATTTTTGATAAGCTGCAATATGGTCTTTTAGCAACTGATGATAGGGCTTTTGCAACGCTTTCTCTAAGTAAGCTGCCGCCCGTTTGTTTTCATCAGCGCTGATATTTTTATAGTTGATAAAATTGGTACCGATAGAAATATAGATCGTAACCGCAGTAGCTTTATCTACATGAATAGATTGTCGTGTTGAGGTTACTTTGCCGCCTTCTGTTTTGAATTTAATAAGCGACTTAAATTTTACCTGCCCGGGTACTCCCTCATGGTCGGCGCTGATTCCGGATAACTGCAGTTCACCTTTTTCATTAACCGTTATCTCAGATTTTTGCGGACTTGACAGCGATGCATCGAACGTAATACTTTCAGGTTTATTAGCGGTAAGCCGTACAATAACAGCCTGATCCGGAACAGAAGCAAAAGCAGAACGGGTAAAGGTGATACCATTTACTTTATAAGATACGGTTGCTACAGCTTTTTCGAGGTCAAGCTCACGATAGTAGTTTTGGAAACTATCGTGTCCGGGAAAGGACAGGTTTAGATCTCCTGCCGGCTGAAATTTCATACCCTGGTTACGTTTAGATTCTATGTTTTGCGCAGCCAAATTGCTCGCTTCCTTGTACTTTCCTTCGAAGATTAATTTCCTGATTTCCGGTAAAACTTTCAGGGCATTGGGATTATCGTTACGGTTAGGGCCGCCGCTCCAAACAGAGGATTCATTTAAGTTGATGGACTCATTGACGGGATTGCCAAATACCATAGCTGCAAGTCGCCCGTTACCAATGGGCAGGGCTGCTTCCCATACTTTTCCCGCAGGGGAATTGTACCATAATTTCAGGTTGTGCGTTTGAGAGAACGCCGGGAGTATAACTGATAAAAACATCAGATACACGAGAAGTATTCGTCTCTTTCCGGTAAACAGGCTATACGTCATTTATCTGATATTTATTGGTTAGGAAGACAATTAAAACTTCTAAACTTCTCTGCATAAAAAACATTAAAATTATGGTTCTACGACGATTTGTATAGGCTATAATTGCCACGACCTTCAGGTTGTGGGTTGTATAAAAATTTAGGCATTGACTTTAGCCAAAACTCTTTCCAAATACTGTGCATTTATAAATTCTTCATATTCTTCAGCAAAAGTTTTCTTTTAGTGTATGGCATGTTGTGTTTATTTTTTTGGCTAAAGCCTTTCATTTATTATTCTTTATCCACGACCTGAAGGTCATGGCAATTACAGCTCAATTATATTACCCATACTATCCGTTATAGAACCAAAATCATTAATACTGCTATAAATTTATTTTATTGATAAGCATTTCGAATCATAAGCTTTTAAAGTTACTTTTAAATCTCCTCCTGCATGTTGCATTTGTTCTTTTGTAAAAATATCTGTCAGCAAAAGTTTACCTGCTAAGTCACGAACTTCTTTGACTTTCACAGTAACATTTATCGGCTTATCTTCCGTATTAATTAAAACAATATATTTCCGGCCGTTATTTATTCTTAACCATTTAGTTGGTTGCTCTGTATCCATCAGGTCTAATGGAACGCCTGGTTTTCCCGGGCCGTATTTTGCCAGTGTTGCCATCAAATCCCAAATCTCTTTTTTTACACCTTCCGGCTGATCTCCCCAGTTAGCATGTCCGCCTAATGCAAAGCACATAGATGCCCATGTTTTTGCTTTTGTATAAGTAAATCCTTCGTATTGTCTGTCACCAGACTCTAAAGCATATCCCGGGAAAGCGCCTTCCTTAAGGGTTTCAGGTCCTCTGCCTACAAAAAAGTCGGGATCAGTATTAAACAAGTTCCCATTCATCCAATACCTGTAAGCAATACGCAAATAAATACCTTTAGTAACGTTCCAGTTTTCGGTAATATCAGCCATAATCCTCGCTCCGTCACATACCATTGCACATGGAGCAATTACAGTGCTGCATCCTAACAGGAAAGCATCTGGTCCGATCGCTTTTCTAATTTCAACTAAAAACTCCCTGATCACACGTTCAGGATGAAATTTAGAATACTTATAAGGTCTGTCTGTATAGGCTAAAGCCAGGAAATCAATTTTGAAATATTTATATCCCGATTTGCTTAATTCCCTAAATCTTTGTATCACGTACTTTCTAACATTCGGATCGCTTGGATCTACGCGATAGCGAATAACATGATTTGGCACTTCTTCCTGAACAGTCATGTGAAATTTATCCACCATGTCTTTATTAGACCAAAACGGCGAAATCCACACTCCTGGATTCATTCCTGCATCGTTAACAATTTTTGCCCATCCTTTTTCTCCTTCAGGAAATTTTTTCAGATCAAATTCCCAACTGCCTCGTTGAGGAAACCATCCATCATCCAAAGTAAAATAACGCAACTTAGCCTGATATGTACTATTGAATGTTTGCAAAGAATTTAAAACTGGTTTAAGCGCTTTGGTAGAAATTTCACCACGGAAAAAATCCCATGTATTAAATCCCGAATGGTTAACAGCTTCTGCCGGCAGCATCGTTGGTTTATACATTTTTCCAATAGCTTGCCAACCATCCATAGCATTGAATTCCGCACTTAATAAAATGGGATCAAACGTAATAGTTTCACCCGGATCAACAGGAAATTTCCTGCCACGAAAATTTACAAATCCTGTAAGGTTTTTACCTTCTTTTTTAATCATGGATGTCCAAAGCTGGGGAGGATTGTAAGTAATCATCCATGCCGGTCCCATCCTGTCTTTATTGGAGTATAATGCAGTATAGTAATAGCTTTCATGATCTTTTGCCCGGCCAACCTCATAAGTTGCACTTTCCCACATAACCCGCAGGTCATCATTTTCAAACCTTTTTAAAGCTTTTTCGCAATTAGCTACTAAAGGCTCGAAAGACGTTATATGCAAAGTATCTGTTGTAGGATTAAAAACAGACACAGATAATTGAACCCACTTGCCATCTTTAATTTTGAATTGTGTATTAACTTTAAGTCCATCTATAGTTGTATGGAAGCCGGAAGTTTCAGATGTAGCATTTAATAAAATATTTTTTCCGTTTAGTTGTGAAGATATATTTTGTAAAGATTGAGAATGGGAAGAAACACTCCAATATCCTTTATCTGTGTGTACTTTGAAGGTAGTCTGAGCAGCAAGAATAAAGGGGAATAAACAAATTATTACTGCGAAATTTCTTACTTCAATATACTTCAATGAAAAAATTTTAAAGAAATCTAAAAGATATCTTATTTTAAAATAATAGCCTTGTTTAGTATTGAGCGTATAGGTTTTTTTTTTCAAAGTTGCAATCGTTTATTATATAAATCTCGTACACTGGCAAGATAAGTGAACCAGAAAAAGAAAGTATCCTGCACTTACCTGTTCTGAAACTTTTGAAGACTGTTTTTATTTTTTTGTTGAAATAATAAAAGGAGAAGCCGGCAAATTTTCTTTGTTGAATAAGGAAACATTGGGATTATCGGCCCAGGCATATTTTACTGAAACCGGATTTGTAATATGATCTGCGGTTACAATTACGGTATTATTTTTTATAAAAGCATCAGCGGGCAAAAATTTATTGTTGTCTGCAGCATCCGCTATTTCAAATCCTTGCAAGTGACTGCCGGTTTTACTCAATAAACCATTGCCGTTATGCGTAAAACAAAGCACGGCTTTGCTTCCAAATGTCTTCATTTGTTTGATAACAGGCCCGCTTACAGCCACGTAGTGTTGCTTATATTCATTTGTCAAAGCCCAACGTGCAGCACGTTCACCAACAGGCATTTTATTATTTGGATGAATGTTGGTTGAATCGCCAAGATCAATGGTTACAATCAACCCGGTATTCGGTGTTTCCTTTGCAATATCCAATTGTGCCTGCCGTATAATTGCCCATTGTAAATTTCCGGAGGAATCTTTATAATTCGGCAGTTGGATAATATAAAATGGTAATCCTTTTTGTTGCCATGCGCTTCGCCAGTTTGCAATAAGCGCCTGCAGCAGTAGCTTGTAAATGCCGGTACGTTCATCAATACTTCTTCCGGAATTATCAGCAAAGCTGTTTGATTCTCCCTGGTACCATACAATGCCTTTTATGGCAAAAGGAATAACCGGCTTTACTACATCATCATAAAATTTTCCGGGCATAAAATTGATGAGCGGCTCTTTGTTAGTACGCTCTTTTTGCCAGTAAGAAAGTAAAGGGTGCAATTGCGGATATTTTTTTAAAAAATCAATATCTGTCCAGGTTTCTGCACGTGTATTACCGCACGACATTACGATGATGCCAACCGGAATATGCTGTGATGCCTGTATACTTTTGGCAAAGTAATAAGCCACCGCAGAAAACCGGCTTAGTTTTTCACCACTTGCCGGCACCCACTGCGAATGGTCAGAATTTTCAGGGTTAACTGCTCCTTCCGGCATGGCACATCTGTATTCCCGCAACGAATCATTATTCGATTGCTGCATTTCGGCAGCGCCATTTTTATCGGCGGCTAACATAAAATTCATATTCGACTGACCGGCGCATACCCAAACATCACCTGCGATCACATCTTGTAAGTGAATTGTTTTCCCGGTTTCATCGTTTACTGATATATCTGTTGAAACGCCGGTTTTGACTTTATTAAATACTATTTTCCAATTTCCATCATCACCTGCGACAGCAGTTCGGGATTCATGGTTAAAGTTTACAATGATTTTATGTCGTGCATTAGCTTTACCCCAAATAATAAAAGGCTGGTCTCTTTGCACTACCATGTGATCGCAAAAGATGGCGGGCAAGGCCAAAATATTAGCATCTTTTCTTTTTAATTCCTCAGCAAATAAATGAAATGAAATAAACAGCAATCCACTTAAATACCATTTAGTTCTTTTCATAGGAAGTCTCATTTTAGGCCATGTTATTTTTATAAATCAGCCGTTATACTTTATTGTTTTAATGTGGTATAATGATAATCAAACCTTCTTTCAGGTGCCGAGTCCCCATTAACAAAAAATTCTGTGATGTCATTCAGCTTTTGGATATTATCAGCCCAGTGAAAATTAAAGTTAAGCGGGGAAGCATTCGTGCTAAGCAGTGACAACGAAATGCTTAGCTCCAATTCATTACCTGTTGCTTTATAAGGTACTAATGAAGGAGACGTCCAACTGCCTTTCACCCATTTTTTTATGGTAGTTGTACTTCTATTTTTTACTTCAGTATTCACTATATAATCATATCCTTGCCAGCCGGTTTGTTTGTTATTATCTGCATCTATAAACAGCAGCATCCAGTTTTTATCTTTGTAAGAAGTAAGGGCTGCGGCCGATTTTATATAGAAATAAATATGTTGCTCATCATGCGCCACGCTGCTTTCTATAATATCATTTCTGCCGGTGTTGTTTATATAATGAATACCCGGTCTTACTCCATCATAATTACGATGGTCTGCATCGCCCGCGGCGTCTTTATAAACAGGTGATACTTTGCTCCATTCATCAAACTTCCCATCTATTGCAATTGTTTGTGGAGCAGAGGTTTTTTGCGGTGGCAGCATACCTTTATACCGACGCATCCGGGCAACAAACTGATAATAAAAATTATCGGTATAGCCTCCTTTCATTGGCTCCAGGTCGCGATTAAATTCATCATTGAATTCATCCACAAAATACAAATCGCCTTCATGCATTTTTTTACCCTGGAAATTAAAATCTTTGGCAGCAGCAAGTTCTTTATTAGCAGGCCAGGCGCCGGCTTTCCACTCGTTCCACCCGGTGACCAGCAACACAGGCGGAGCCACCGAATCTGCACGGTTCCATTGCTCGTTAAAATAGATGCCGGTTCCGGTTTCTTTCGCTAACCAATATCTATTAAATTCGGGTGTATAATTTATGCCGCAGCTTGAACATTTTCCACGGTAATCCCATAGCGGTGCTCCCAGCGATTTGGAAACTACATATTGTTCTGCTTTACCCTGCGAGTCTACTGCAGCCCGTTGCGGATGCGTATCCATAAACCGCCATTTACCCCTGTTTTCTGTAGTGTCTTCAAACAAAGCCCAGGTTGGCCGCCAGGTAAAATAAGCCAGCATATCGTTGCGTAAAGTGGTGTCTTTTATATCATCCGATTTAACAACGGGACACATTATCAACGGCTTGCCCTTCCAGAAGAACCATATATCATCATACTTACCCGGTTTGTAAAATTCTTTATATAAGGCTTCTATTTTCCAGGCATATTCCGCGTTTAAAAAAGGAACGACATAAGGCGCATGAACACCGTTTTTGCGAAGCGCTTTTATAGTATCAAGCAATTGCTTCAGCTCGGGCCGGTATATGGAATTATTGGTAAAATCGAGAAAGATAAAATCAACACCGGCATCTGCCATCAATATTAAATGACGCTTCATTACCCACGGATCGGCAGATAAATAATAGCCGTTCTCCGGTTCATCCCAGTAATAGTCTTCTTTGCGCCAATCCGTTTTACCAGGATTAGCAGCTAATATTTTAGTTACATTGAAAGAATCCGGATGGTTTACAGTGCTTCGCAATGGGCCATGCCACAGCCAGTAAAACAATCCTACATACCGGTTTGGTTTTACATCACCAGTTTCGCTGTAAGAAGGTAAGGATCGGCCTAAAGCATCTGTAGCCGTCCAGTTGGCATTATCAATGTTTATTTGGGGTGAGTTTTGCGAATAGCTGCTATAATGCAATTCATTTAAAATCAACAGTAACAGCAACAATTTCGATATGTGTGATTCGTAATGCAAAATTTTCAAATGCTTAAAAAGGACAACAAAAAATGAGTGTTGGTTTTAAACAAATCCGCTCCCAGGTATGAGGAGCGGATGTAAAAAATAAACTGCCTGGAAAAAAATGCTTAATCAAAAATTACCAGCCCGGGTTTTGAGTGAATTTTGGCAACACTGAAATCTCACTTAGAGGAATAGGCCATATCAGGAATTTATTATCGTATGAATGACGCCTGTCAACAACGATTCTTGTGTTTGTTAAAGCAGAACCATTTTTTACCCATTTCATACCGGTAGTGAGTTTGTCTGTTTGATCCAATATTTTCCAGCGGCGCACATCCCAAAAGCGGGCTTCTTCAAATGATAATTCAACACGTCTTTCATTATGCACCCTTTCACGAAACTGATCCTGTGTTAAGCCTGATAAAGGAGGCATTTTAACACGTGCCCGCACTTTATTTACTGCAGAAGTTGCCATATCAGTTGGCCCGTTGGCTTCATTTTCTGCTTCAGCCAGGTTAAGGTATAATTCTGCCATTCTCCATTTTCTGAATTTGGCGCCGCTGCTTTGGGCATCGGTTAAGTTACCATTTACAAATTTATGAATGTAGTAACCGTTATGTGTAAAATGCCTGTCGCTTTGTAGTATGCCATCGGCGCCGCCAACATAAGACTGGAGATAATAATCACCCCCGTTAATATTTCCATACAATCCGCCATTGTAAAATACCGTAGCGTAAAACCTCGGATCCCTGTTAAGGTAAGGGTTTGCATCATCGTAGCCGGAAGCTGCATTAATAACAGGTTGCAAGTGGTCAGCATCACTATATCCTGTTATAGGTATGGTACCATCAGCCATTTCGTAAGCATCTACCAGTTCCTGCGAAGGCGACACACCCGCTTTATAAGCACGTACAGAAGGGACCCCACTTAAAAACTGCCACTGCGAAATGTTTCCATTATTCTTCATTTCAAGAATAGTCTCATTATCTACAGGATTAGGCGCTAAATCTGGGGTTGTAATAAAGTACGTGCCGTAATCCGGAAACAGCCCATAGTTTGAACTTGTTGTTAAGTCGGTTATCGCATCCTGTGCCGCGGTAGCTGCTGCCTGCCATTTGGTTTTATCATTCGAAGGATTCCAGAGCGGGCTTGCATTAAACAACAAAGCATCTGATTTAATAGCGTAAGCAACGGCTTTGGTAAACCGTGCCCTGTCCGGCTCACCCGAAGTTATGCGGTATGGTAAAGCCGGTTCAGCAATGGCTTCATTACAATCCTTTACAATAAACTGTACACATGAATCAAATGTGGACCTTGATAAAGCTGCAAAATCTGAATTTAAATCAAAAGGCTTATCAACAATAGGCATGGGGCCATATCGAAGAATCAAATCCCAATAATAAAATGCCCGCAACACTTTTGCCTCTGCTTTCCAGCGGGCCTTATCTGAAGCGTTGGTTACTGTTGCTGCATCAATATTTTGCAAAAATATATTACATTTTCGAATACCGCTCCAGGCATTGCCGTAGTAGTTGCCGTTCCAGCCACCAACATCGAGTGGATTATTAGTAGGTGTTAAACCTCCGTTATACCAGGCTGTTGCATTTGCACCTTCAGTGGGGTCATCATTGTCATGCGCCTCATCGGAAAAGCCGGCCAGCATGGTATGAAAAAAATAGTTCCCCCCGTACTGCTGTAAATAACCATAAGTAGAATTTAAATACGCAGCAGTTTGATTATTGTCGTTAAAAACACCTGTAAGATTTATCCTGCCGTTGGGTGTAATATTTAATGGATCTTTTGTGCAACCTTCAAAAGCAGTAATGATAAAAGCAGAGAGTATGATTATAATGAATTTGTTCATATTATTATGATTAAGAGATTTAAAAAACAATGTTTACACCAAAGTTGTACACCTTATAAAGAGGATAAGAAAGCGGGCCTGAATTAAAATTAGTATTCAATACTTCAGGATCGTAACCTTTGTTTTTCATTTTATCCCATGTAATCAGGTTAAAGCCATTGGCATAAAACCGGATGCGCTTTGCACTTATTTTTCCACTCCATTTTAAAGGAAGTGAATAACCTATTTCAGCATTTTTAAGACGTATGTAAGATGTATTCTCCATCCAGTAATCGCTTGGATACGCCTGGCTGCTGGAGTTAGATGCGCTTAAGGCCGGATACTCGATGGGCGTGCCTTTGGCAACTTTATCCGCGGTCCAGGCATTCATATGTCTTTCTGTAAAAAATCCATTTCCATAATTTTCCCAAACTCCCCAGCCCCTGTAATCCTGCGATACATTACTTACACCCTGGAAAAGAATGGAAAGATCAAAGTTTTTGTAATTAATTCCAACGGTAGCGCCAAAAGTATATTGAGGAACATTAGAATAACCGATGGGGGCAAAATCCCTGGTGTCAATAATCTTATCGTTATTAAGATCTTTAAATTTAAGATCACCCGGCCTTGGCGCTCTTCCGGCAAAAGTGAGCCCGGAATTGGTTATCTCATCCTGGCTGCTCCAGAAACCATTTGAAAGCAAGCCGAAATTTTGCCCGACAGAAAAACCTGTCTGATAAAATCTATACGCATAATCAGGTGTTTTTTCCGGTTCATCTATAAATTCAATTTTATTATGGGAATAGTTCATGTTAAGCTTTGTCAATAGCGACAAATCTCTATTAATGCTTTTTCTGTAATTCAATTCAATTTCATAACCCTTGTTTTTTAACCTGCCAAGATTTACCGGAGGCAACGCAGAAGTTGGCAAACCATTTAGCTGCGGAACAGTTCCCCGGTTGATCAACATGTTGTTATTGTCTGACTGGTAAACATCCACAATTAAATTAAGCTGGTTAAATAAGCCCAGTTCAAGGCCAATGTCGGTTTTTTTGGAAGTTTCCCAGGTTAGATTGGGATTGCCTACGTATGTCTCATTGACGGTGTTACCATTAATGCCAAGCGTACCACCGCCTCCTACATATCCACCACCTTGTATAACTGTATTATCAAGGTATAAAAACCTGTTATTGTTAATTCTGTCATTACCCACTTTTCCATAAGACCCTCTTATCTTGAGTAAACTGATAGCTGTGATATTTTTCATAAACCCTTCACCGGAGATTAGCCAGCCTGCCGATACAGACGGAAAGAAGCCATACCTGCGACCAGGGGCAAATTGTTCAGACCCATTATAGCCGGCGTTGAATTCCGCAAAATATTTATTTTCATAACCGTAAGTGACACGGCCCGATAAACCACGCAGGTTAAATGGCAATGGAAAATCAGTAGCGCTTGGATTGTCGCCGCCCTGTGGTTTAATAGTTTTATCTTGTTGTGCCAGTATTAAGCCGGTAAGAGCATGCTTGCCAAAAGTGCGGTTATAATTAATAAAGAATTGAAAATTAGAATACGTTTGAAAGGTGTTGTTTACACTAGGGCTTAAGGTTGAGTTCTGGTCTCCGTTAGCCGGAACATATGTAATACTGTCCTGTCCGTTATTGCCCGGAACTACTGCCTTGTTCCATTTTGAATACGATTGTGATTCTATCAAATTGTGCACAGATCTTGTATCAAAAGACATCATGAATTTAGTTGACAACCCGGGGGTAATAAACTTAAGGTCCTGCTCCATTCCGAAAGAGGCGAGTATATTGTTTCTTGTTGTTTGCACATAACCCGAGCGGTTAATATCACCATAAGGCGAATTATTATTTTTATACACAAGCACTTTTCCATCAGGCGTTAAAGGGCCCGGTGTAATAGGCGGTGTATTGAAAATATCAAGAAGTGCATTGATGGCATTTCCATAACCTAACCCTGCATTACTTCCTGCAGGGCTGTTCACGTTTTCAACATAGCCGCCTAAATTTAAAAATACCCTCAGTGATTTGTTTTTAGTGAGGTACGCATCTATGTTAGAACGGAAATTATAACGCTTTAAATAGGAGGTCGGATCATAATCTTTCTGCTGTACTTTCCATTGACCTCCCTGGTCTAAATAGCCTGCGTTAATAAAATATCTTACATATTCTGTACCGCCTGATAAATTAAGATTATAGCGCTGCTGGCCCACATATTTGTGCATCAATAATTTTTGATAGTTATTGTTGGGATAATTCAGCGGATCATCCTGCAGCCTGTAATGATCTAACGCTGCCTGAGAATAAGGAGCTGTATTGCCATCATTTAAATTCATCTGGTTTTGTAAACTTGCCCATTCGAATGAATTTAAAGACTCAGGCAGGCGGGTAAAGGTTTGTACACCGCTCTCTGCAGTAAAATTGATTTCAGGTCGGTCTGTTCTTCCTCTTCTTGTTGTAACAAGTATAACTCCATTAGCCCCCCTTACACCAAATACTGCTGTAGATGAGGCGTCTTTTAAAATGGTTACACTTTCAACTTCATTAGGATCTATGTAAGTAATATCTCTGGGAACACCATCCACCAATATTACTGGTGTTTGGCCATTGATAGTTCCCTGACCACGTAAATACAATGACACAGCGTCTTTACCAGGTTCACCGCTCGACTGGATAGCAGTTAAACCTGGTAAACGGCCTGCTAATGAAGCTGCCAGGTTTGCGGCAGGGCTTTGCTTTACTTCTTTGGTAGAAATAGATGCAATAGCGCCTGTTACAGTTGCTTTCTTTTGTGAACCATAAGCAACTACCACTACCTGATCCATGTTGTTTTCAGAAGGCTGCAGAATAACATTTACAACTGTCTGATTATTTACTTTTATTTGTTGTTCAACATAACCTATATGATTAAATGTCAGCGTTGCTGATTTTTGTACCCTGATAGAAAAATTACTTTGCTCATTAGTTGATGTTCCTGTTGTCTGACCCTTTACCTGAACTGATGTACCAGCTAAAGGAGAACCATCGGGAGCGGAAACTTTGCCCGTAACCGTTATTATTTGTTGAGCAAAAGAGGAGAGACTAAAAGACAGCAATAGTATTATACAAAATACCATTGCAAAATGATTAAAAAAAAGGCGTAATTTTTTTGGCATAAAAGCAATTTTAGTTGTAGAAAAATGAAACTGAATAGTGAATAGTTTCGTTTGTTTCAAATAATAATTCGAACGTAAATTAGAATAGTAAATTTTTACATCTGTCCTGTACTAACCTGCTTTATGAAAATATTTTTTTATAAAATCATAATTAAAATGATTCTTTTTAGGACAAAGAGGGGGAATTGAATAAAGGCAAATTGCTCATTATTTAATACATATCTGTAAGGCATATCAATGTCATTAACTTAAAAAAAATGAAAATATTCAATGAACAATATTCAATACTCAATATTTCAAGGTGCTCTGTAGCAATCATCCTATTCGTATAAAAGCTACGGGTTTTAAAGAAGTAAAGCAGGCTAATTGTAAGTTATTCCAGCTATTTTCTTATACTTCATACAGGACACTACAGGATGCTAAAACCGTAATAAGTATATACTATTGGCTTAACCAATTATTTCCGTACGTTATAATCCTGATTAAATTTGAAATCTTTTTTATGCTGTTTTTTCTTTTTCATTACAATTGCAGCAGGCCTTGCTCAAACAGATACTAAAATAATATCTGCTAATCTGCTGATTATAAAATTCATTACCGCTTTTCTCATCCCTGGAGAGAGGATTTTTGGAAATGGGATAATCAGGTCATGGGCAGCGGGTTTCAATTGTAAAGATGAAATTAGATAGTAAAGGACTATTTACAGTAGTTCCGGAAAATGTTGTATTAAAAAGGAAATGAATTATATCAATATATCACCAATTAGAATGAGAAAGAATTTAATCTGTACTGTTTTGTTGTTATTCGGTTTGACTGCTTCGGTCGTGGCACAACTTCCACCTGTCTTTAATGCCAGCCGGGCAGAAGAAGCACAATCAACCGCTACTATCCGCCGTTATCTGTCGCCTGTTAAAATTCTCTGGAAAACAGAAAATGCAGATACCAATATTATTAATGCTCAACGCCTGTTGCAGCCGGGAAACGGGCAGGCAGATCTGGCTAATAAAAACATGTGTATTTTAAAAAGCGGGAATGGCGTTCATCCTGCTTTGCTTTTAGATTTTGGAAAAGAGCTGCACGGGGGATTGCAAATTGTAACAGGAATGTACAAAAGTGGTAAGCCTGTAAAGCTGCGTGTACGTTTTGGCGAGTCGGCGAGTGAAGCCATGAGCGATATTGAACCCAAACAAAACGCTACCAACGATCATGCAATGCGTGATATGATAGTACAGGTTCCCTGGTTAGGTAAACTGGAAGTGGGCAACACAGGTTTCAGATTTGTACGCATCGATTTATCAGATGATAATACAGAGCTGCAATTAAAAGAAGTACGTGCCATTTTTATATTTAGAGACTTGAAATACCTGGGTACATTTAATTCGAGTGATACTTTATTAAATAAGATCTGGCTTACGGGCGCTTATACTGTTCATCTGAATATGCAGGATTATCTGTGGGATGGCATTAAACGTGACCGATTGGTTTGGATTGGCGATATGCATCCTGAAACCTCAACTATCGCGAGTGTTTTTGGTTATAACGAGGTAGTGCCAAAAAGCCTGGACCTTGCCCGTGATATTACGCCTCTTCCCCAATATATGAACGGCATGATCACTTATTCGATGTGGTGGGTAATCATTCACAGAGATTGGTATATGCATAACGGCGATTTGAATTATCTGAAACAGCAGAAAGACTACCTGGTGAAACTGCTGAACCATTACATGACGAAGATTGGTGATGATAATAAAGAAAAGCTTAATGATGGAATGCGCTTTTTAGATTGGCCATCCAGCGAGAACCCAAAAGGAATTGACGCGGGCATGCATGCTATGCTGGTGATGACTTTACAGGCTGGTTCTGATCTGTGTAAGATTTTAAATGATCCTGCCACGGCTAAAAAATGTGATGATGCTGTTGCCCGTTTAAAGAAATATGTGCCCGATCCGAATGGTTCAAAACAGGCTGCCGCCCTGCTTGCTTTATCAGGTTTGGTGCCCGCCGAAAAAGCGAATAAAGAAGTTATATCAGTTGGTGGTGTAAAAAATTTTTCTACTTTCTTTGGCTATTACATGTTGCAGGCAAAAGCAAAGGCAGGCGATTATCAGGGTTCCTTAGATGCTATAAGAGATTATTGGGGAGCCATGATTAAGCTGGGCGCAACGACTTTCTGGGAAGATTTTAATATCAATTGGCTGCCAAATGCTTCACGTATTGACGAGTTGGTTCCCGAAGGTAAAAAGGATATACATGGCGACTATGGCGCTTATTGTTATATAGGATTTAGACATAGTTTATCTCATGGTTGGGCTTCAGGGCCAACTCCATGGTTGACAGAACATGTATTGGGGATTAAGGTATTAGCGCCTGGTTGCAGAGTAATTAAAGTAGAGCCGCATTTGGGAGATTTAAAATTTGCAGAAGGAACTTTTCCAACTCCTTACGGTATAGTTAAAGTAAAGCATACCAAACTCGCTAACGGAAAAATTCATTCAGATATATCCGCACCGAAAGAAGTGAAGATAATCAGATAACATTTTCTTATCATCCCGACTCATAAAAGCAACAATAATCATAAAGAATAAGAGAAAGATTGGGTGTAATCAAATTTTCGAAAGCGATGGTGGTTTGTCAGACACAAACCACGGCACGGCAACACAAACCAACGGCAAAACGCAGTCGTTGGTGTCCTCATCAACGACCAATATGCGAAAATCTGAAATGCTTCTGAAAAATTTTTTCTTTGTTTCAAAATAACAACAAACTAAGAATGAAAGCATTTAAAAAATATCTATTTACTATATTAGTATTTGGTCTGTTTGTTTTGTCTGTAAATGCACAGGATAATAATTTGACCAAACAGTTAGTTTCTTCCTCAAAAGCGGATACCTGGGTTGCAACAGATGGAACAGGAAAAAAGATTGAAGCAAACGGGCAAATCGGGTTAAGAAAAGATAAATATGTTGGCATTTTTTATTTTGTGTGGCAGGGAGCGCATGGATACGATCATCACACCGGTACAAATCCTACTGAAAGTGTCATGGAAAAATCGCCTTCCGACACCGTGAGCCCTTACGACATCAGCGTATTACTTAAAGAAAATCCTGCTAACCCAAAGTACGGCCCGATCCATGCTTTTCACCATTGGGGAGAGCCTTATTTTGGTTACTATCTTCCTGATGACGAGTGGATTATCCGGAAACATGCACAGATGCTTTCGGATGCGGGAGTGGATGTGCTTATCCTGGATGTTACCAATGCCGCCATTTATCTTCCCCAGGTAACTAAAATAGCTAATACTTACCAGGCCATGCGAAAAGAAGGAAAAACAACTCCTTCTATTGCTTTTATTGTAAACAGCGCTCCTGAGAAAACCGTTCAGCGTTTGTATGATAATATCTATAAAAAATCTTTATTTAAAGATTTATGGTTTTACTGGAAAGGCAAGCCGTTACTACTATGTCCGCCCGAAGCTTTAACCGAAGAAACAAAAAACTTTTTCTCTTCCAGGCATTCGTGGGCATGGAGTAATGGAAGGCAGGGAGAAACCTGGTTTAAAGACGGAAAAGATAAATGGCCCTGGGTTGACCATACTCCCCAATCTTACGGTTGGCATGAGTCAAAAGATAAACCCGAGCAGATCAGCGTTGCCATTGCCGAACACCCGATGTCTAACATCGGACGTAGTTTTCATGATGGAAAAGAACCGGAAGAAAAGCGGTCGGGAGAAGGTTTATACTTTGCCGAACAATGGAAAAGAGCCCTGGAAGTTGATCCTGAATTTGTTTTCGTAACCGGATGGAATGAGTGGGTAGCCATGCGCTTTGATGATGGAGCAGCCAAAGAATTTCTTGGAAAACCTATTCAAAAAGGAGAAACCTATTTTGTAGATCTGTATAATGCTGAATACAGCCGCGATGCGGAACCTGTGAAAGGAGCTTTTAACGATAATTATTATTATCAGTTGATAAATAATATCCGGAAATATAAAGGAGCAAGGCCTGTATCTGCTTATAAAAAGACAAATAGAATAACCGTTGACGGTAGTTTTAATGATTGGAAAAATGCAGAAGCTGTTTACAAAGATGATGAAGGCGATACTTTTCATCGCAAACATGCAGGCTGGGGAAGAATTAAAGAATATGTAAATAATACGGGCCGTAATGATATCATCGAATCAAAAATCACAAGTGATAAAGACCATGTGTTTTTCTATGTAAAAACAGCATCTGCTTTAACTGCCTGGAATTCTAAAAACTGGATGCAGCTCTTTATCAGCATAAAAGATAGTAAACTTCCTGCATGGGAAGGATTTCAGTTCCTGGCAAATCAAACTCCTTCTAACAGCAATACAACTACAATCGCAAGCAGTAAAGGCGGATGGAATTTTGAGAAAGTAGCTGATATTAGTTATCGTGCTTCCGGTAATGAGATAGAGCTGAGTATTCCTAAAAAGGTTTTAGGTATAACAGGAAATATATTTACACTTGATTTTAAATGGGCGGATAACTTTCCGGCTGATGGAAATACCATGAACTGGCTGGATAAAGGCGATGCTGCGCCTAATGCCCGTTTCGCTTACCGGTATATCAAAGAATAATTACCAGCTTCTATTACATACTGCAAAACATCACAAATTGCTAAAACGGATAAAGATAGTTTTGTACTACCATTTTGAAAGTTCCATCAATATAATTTACCAAACTTTATAAAAAATCGCCGGTTAAAAAAGGAGTTTTTATAGTGCCTGCTATAAGCAGTCTCTTTATCTTTATAAATGGGGTATTCAAGTGTGCAGCAGCAGGTGGCATACGGTTTGAACGCATTCATTTAACAAAAACAAACCTATGGAGGAGACATCATCATTCTTCACTGAATTTTCGTATAAAGACAAAGTTGTGCTGGCAGAAGTAAAACCTTGCTGCCAGGAAAATAATGTATTTTATTATGATATAGCTATAAAAAACCAGTATCAGTTTACTGTAACGCCTGCATTTGCAGCAGAAGGAATTACCTGGAAAATTTCATTTAAAAATGCAGATAAACAAATTGATGCTGCATTAATTGACATAATAGGAAATGAGATAGAAAGACATTTACTTCAATTAAACTGATTATTTTAAATTTTATTTCAACCCTATGTGTTTCTTCGCGTATACTTTTTCTCCGGGGTTTTTCTGCCTTTAAATTCTTTACCAATATGCAGACCCAGGTAGTTACAATATTTCTTCCAAAGCAAAATTTATTTAAATATTTCGTGCAGAGCAGCTTTCATAAAGGCGCTGTGAGGCAAAGTTCCCATCACATTTATTTCGTCTTCCAGTGTAGACTCATTATCTAAAAAACGAAGAACTCTGTCAACAGGATTTTTTTGAAAAAGGTCTGCAAATATTTTATCGCCCGGGATTTTATTATTGCTTAAAATATTTAATAGCGTACTGTCATAAATTTTAAATTTTTTATCACTTAAGGTCTCTTCATTTTTTGGATAACCGAATTTCAACATGTCAGACACAAGTTTTTCTGAGTGTTTTTGTATAAATTGAAAAGTGTAACCGCTGCTTCCCTTGGTACGTCCGCCTGCTGTTCCTATGTTTATTACTTTGCCTATCTGCTTTACAAATGTAATATCAGTCATCGGTATCACCCCAAACTCCTGCTCCACAACTACGTAACTCTTTATGTTTAAGTACGATGAAATGTAACGGTGCAATGCTGAAGTGTATTCCTTTTCAGGCAGCAATTCCTTCGTAAACAAAGTGTACTCTACCAAAGCCCGGTTTTGAGAAACAGGCAACACATATACGAAAGTTGGACCATGATGCTGGCTTACGCGAAAATCCATTAACGTAGCTTCTGCAGGATTGAAAACAGTTTCCCCGGTTTCTATTGTAAAACCTTTAAAATGCTGCAGCAAATAATACTTGTGAGGAGGAATGACCGGCGGGGCAAAAAGTATGCTGTTAAATACATAGTCTGCAGTATAGCGTTCTCCATCTGCAACCACCAGGCCTTTGTTGCCTTCGTTTCCTGCAGCTTCAATGTTTCCATATCTGAAAGTTATGTTAGGATGCTTTTCTGCTTCCTGCAAAACGTAATTATAAAGATCAATACTCCTTATCATTTTATAATAATAAGGAAAGAGATCAATAAGTGAAGAATATTGTCTTGAGAAGAAATGCACGTGTTGCCACTGGTGATACACAATTGGCTCAAATAGCCCGGGTTGTTGTTCCCAATAGCACCAGGTATGATCATTCTGATTTTTCGGCGCTTTATCAATGACTAAAATCTTCTTGTGGTCAAACGCTTTGTTTTGCATCATTCGCATAAGCAGGCTTAAACCCGCTGCTCCTGCTCCTGAAATTATATAGTCGTAATGCTTCACTATTTTTTGTTTACAATGCCATTTAAAACTGTTTTAAGTTTTTTTTAGGATTACTAACTTTGGTTACAAAAATATAGCTATTTCAAATTTTCGGGTTTTATTTGTTGTATAATTTTCATCCCTGTTTTTCTCATAGCTTTTGTCGTATTATTGCCATATATGACAATCATCCCTCCTTATTTAGCAACAGGCGACACAATTGGTATTGTTTGCCCTGGGGGCTATATGCCAAAAGAGAAAGCGGAGACCTGTATCGAAGTTCTGACCGATTGGGGATTTGAAGTAAAAGCGGGAAGCACTCTGGGCAGTCAATTCAATTATTTTTCCGGTACTGATGAGCAAAGGCTTGAAGATCTACAGCAAATGCTCGATGATGATTCCGTCAAAGCTGTCTTATGCGGCAGAGGGGGCTACGGAGTTGGAAGAATAATAGACCAGGTTGATTTTAAAAAATTTAAAAAAAATCCCAAATGGATTATTGGTTATAGTGATATTACTGTTTTGCATTCGCATATTTTCAACCGGTACAAAATTGCTTCACTCCATTCTCCAATGGCTGCAGCTTTTAACGATGGGGAATATAAAAATGAATACATTCAATCTTTGCATAACGTGCTTAAAGGTGAAAAGCAAAAGTACACCTGTGAGGTTGATCCTTATAATAACACGGGCACAGCCACAGCCACTTTAGTTGGCGGTAATCTTTCGCTGCTCGCTCATTTAATTGGTACTAAATCAGATGTAAACACAAGCGGGAAAATTTTGTTTATAGAAGATGTGGGAGAATACATTTATAATATAGACAGAATGATGTATCAACTGAAACGGAGCGGGAAGTTTGATGAATTGCAAGGATTGATCGTAGGCGGGTTTACTGAGGCAAAAGATACTGTAATACCTTTTGGTAAAGATGTGTATGAAGTTGTTTACGATGTGATAAAGGAGTATAACTACCCTGTTTGCTTCAGGTTTCCTGTCGGGCATACCAGAGAAAATTATGTATTGAAAGTTGGTGGTCAATATAAATTGAACGTCGGAAAAAAAATGGTTTCATTGCATGAATACTAAAAGTGTCCTTTTATTCTCTCTCTTTTTGCAACCTCTAAAGTTGAAATAGCTAAAATTGCGTTTAATGTCATGCATACCAATTTTTCCACTTTCTTTGCCTCATGAAGCTTTTTCTTATCCGTTTTTTTAAATCAATATTTATAAAACTGCAACTGCATCGTATATTCAGTCCGTTTACAGGATTGTTTTTAAATCTCGTGTACATAACCCATCTTTCACGGTGGGCCTACAACAATAAGCAAACGGCGTATAACGATTTTTTAAGCAAGTGGGATTACAATAAGCGATATGCAATGTACAAGTGGGTAATAGAAAAGGAAGAACTTACAGGTCCTTTAAATTATCTCGAATTTGGTGTTGCAAGTGGTAAATCTTTTGACTGGTTTATGTCGCAAAATTCGCATGCAGAAAGCCGTTTTTTTGGTTTCGATACTTTTGACGGTTTGCCCGAAGACTGGGGGCCTTTTAAAAAAGGTGCATTCAGCAACAATAACGAAATGCCTCTGATTAAAGATTTCAGGGGAAAATATCTAAAAGGTTTATTTCAACAGACGATACCTTCATTTTTTCCTGAATTAGATGCCGGTCGCACAAATGTTTTAATGATGGATGCAGATTTATGGTCAGCAACTTTATATGTGCTTACTTCATTTGCACCTTTTTTAAAGAAAGGTGATATTATCTTTTTTGACGAATTTGTAGTTCCAACACATGAATTTAAAGCTTTCCTTGATTTTACTCAGTCCTATTACATAAACCTGGAATTAATAGCGGCGGCAAATAATTATTATTTTGTAGCTTTTAAAATTTTATAGATATTTTTCGCCGCAGCAAAGTTCCTTAAACCCCTTAAAAAGTGTTTGTTGTAGCCTCGCTATAACTTCGCTTTGCCTTTTCTCTGTTGTTGCGCTCGAACCTGGACGTAGAACGAAAAACGTTGGATAAGTATCTATCTAAGCTATAGGAATCAACATACGAATTACATCATTAAAAAAATCTAATTCACCGGCCTTAGTGTCTTCTACTATAAAACCTTTCATTTTGTGTTCTTTAATGAAGTCCTCAACCATTTTTAGTTCTTCTTCGTTTGCAGTTTCTATTAATACACTTTTCATTTGTATTGGTTGTATTAAGCTATTAAAATAGCTAAGAGTAAGGTAAAAACTTCCATATTTGCTGCCAGGCTTCCTTTTAATTCCGCACCTCGTTCCTGCTTAAAAATTCCTGGTTGGAGAGTATACTTTGTAGACTTGTTTATGTAGCAGGATTACACATATCGAGCACAAAAAATGCCGTGGCTTTTTAGACCACGGCATTTTATAATAAAAAAAATTATCACTTGTCACCTTCTTCCTGTTGTAGTCTGTCTCTGATAGACGCTAAAGCACCTAAATCACCCAAAGTAGCTTTTTCTACTTTAGTCTGGATGTTTTTAACTGCCTTATTTGTTTTCTCAGCTTCTACACGGGCTTCTTTTCTTGCTGCATCTTTCTCTGCCTGCTGGGCTTGTTCCCAGATGCGGGTATGACTAACAACAATACGTTTTTCATTGCGGTCAAACTCTATTACCATAAATTGCGCATGTTCATCTATTCCAATGCTCTTGCCATCTTCTTTTACAAGGTGCCGGGCAGGTGCAAATCCTTCTAAACCATATGGTAGTTGTACAGTGGCTCCCTTGTCATCTTTCCTGGTCACCGTTCCTTCGTGAATTGATCCGATACCGAAAGTATCTTCGAGCGTATTCCATGGGTCTTCTTCCAGTTGCTTGTGTCCTAACTGAAGTTTGCGGTTTTCTTTATCAATTCCCATGATAATTACATCAATGCGCTCACCAACCTTAGTGTATTCACCGGGGTGATTGTAGCGTTTTAACCAGCTTAAATCGCTAATGTGGATCATTCCACCAATACCAGGTTCAAGTTCTACAAACACACCGTAAGGAGTAATGTTTTTGACCAAACCACTGTGTTTACTTCGTTCAGGAAACTTATTTTCAATAGTGCTCCACGGGTCGTCGCTCATTTGCTTGATCGAAAGACTCATCTTGCGGCTATCTTTATCCAAAGTCACAATCTTAGCTTCATATTCATCGCCAAGCTTAAAGAATTCTTTGGCATTGATTGGTGTGTTTGCCCATGTTATTTCACTTACGTGGACAAGACCTTCAACACCCGGCATGATTTCCAGGAAAGCGCCATAATCTTCTATATTTACCACTTTACCTTTTACCACCTGGCCTTCCTTAACGTTTTCAGGCAACACATCCCACGGATGCGGAGTAAGTTGTTTTAAACCAAGACTAATGCGTTTTTTGTCGTCGTCGAAGTCTAATACAACCACGTTAAGTCTTTGATCCAGTTTCAATACCTCGCTTGGATGGTTGATACGTCCCCAACTGATATCGGTAATATACAATAATCCATCTAAGCCGCCCAGGTCCATAAACGCACCGAAGTCTGTGATATTTTTGATGGTGCCTTCCAATACCTGTCCTTTCTCAAGCTTAGACATAATCTCTGCTCTCTGGGCCTCGATGTCGCTTTCAATAAGGGCTTTATGAGATACTACAGCATTTTTGATTGCTTCGTTTACCTTAACAACTTTAAATTCCATTGTTTTACCAACAAACTGATCGTAATCGGTAACTGGCTTAACATCGATTTGCGAACCTGGCAAAAATGTTTCCATACCAAATACGTCGACGATGAGGCCGCCCTTGGTTTTGCTGGTAACCAGGCCTGTAATAACTTCTCCTGTTTTGTGCACTTCCACAATTCTTTCCCATGCTCTGAAAATTCTGGCAGACTTACGGCTCAGGTGAAGGTGTCCCTGCCTGTCTTCTTTTTCTACCACCATAACCTCTACATCCTCACCGACTTTCAGGTTAGGTAAATCTCTGAATTCATTAAGAGAAACCAATCCGTCGCTTTTAAAACCAATGTTTACAACCACATCAGTTTTAGTTAAAGCAACTACACTTCCGTTAATAATTTCGCCATCATTGATCTGAACAAAAGTATTATCATAAACACTGTCGTACCTTTCTCTTTCTTCTTTTTTATAAGTACTTACATTGCGTTTGTCAATACTCCAGTCAAAATCATCATGAGGAGTCTCAACCCTGGCTTGTTCTGCTTCCCTGGCAGGTGCAACGTTCTGTTCTGCAACGATGGGTGAAGCATTCTGTTGTGTTGCAGCCTCCTCCGAAGTTTGTGCTTCTTCGACAGGTTCATTTGTTGTCGCTGTAGTTGCCTCTGTATCCGCAGCGGCGGTTACGGGTGCATGCTCCTGTGTATCAGCGTTTGGGTTAACAATTTCGTTTTCTTCTGACATAATATAACCCGGGCTTTTTATTCCGGGCTGCAAAACTAAGAAAAAACAGCGAAAAAAGGGTCAATTTTAAAATTAAAAAAGGTTTTTTAAGGCGGCATAAATCCTTAAGAGAAGGGCAGCCCTGGGTTGGAAACAATTCAATGATTTAATGCATATTTACTATAAATTTTCGATGTAAATAAAATATTTGCTGAAAGAAAACGTACGATAAAAATTTACTTTTTTTGTCATTTTTATGTGTCCGGCTGGTTTTTTAACCTCATATAAGCGATCTTTTTATAACAAATAAAGTAATTTTGCAACTTATGACTTGGACAGAAAAAAATAAATATAAAATTGCTATTCTCGACCTGAATGACGGCCATGAGAACCAGGGAATGCGTTGTCTTCGCGATATTACCCGCAAGTGGGGTGAGGTAAACAAGTATTATGTGATGGTACAGGAGTTTGACGTACGCCAAAAAAATGAAGTTCCCGGAACCAATTTCGACATATATATTTCTTCAGGTGGTCCCGGCTCACCTTTAGACAGTCAGGGAAGTGAATGGGAAAAGCATTACTTCAACTGGCTGCGCAAAATTGAAAAATGGAATCATGATGAGGGCAATCTGCAGAAAAAGCATGTTTTTTTCATTTGTCACAGTTTTCAGTTAATATGCAGGCATTACAATATTGCAAATGTCAGCAGGAGAAATTCTACTTCTTTCGGTGTTTTTCCCATACATTTAACGGAGGAGGGAAGTGAGGATATTGTTTTCGAAGGATTAAATAATCCTATATATGCCGTTGACAGCCGCGACTACCAGGTTACCACGCCTGATTATGAAAAGATGAGCGACATGGGCGCAAAAGTTCTGGCGCTTGAAAAAGAACGGCCGCATGTGCCTCTTGAAAGAGCAATTATGGCTGTGCGTTTCAATGATTATTTTATCGGTACTCAGTTTCACCCCGAGGCAGATCCGTGCGGGATGACTTCACATTTGCTGAAAGAAGAAAAGAAAAAAATAGTGGTAGAAAATCATGGTGAAAAAAAATGGAAAAGCATGATAGATCAACTGAACGATCCTAATAAAATTTTACTTACCTATAGTCATGTTTTGCCCAACTTTCTTAACAACGCAGTTAATAACCTGGTACCAGCGTAAAAAGATTTTAAATATTCGTACTGATCCCTTCTATCTTTTGCAGGGATTTTTTTTATTTTACATCCTTATCAAATTACTCACATGGTTCCTCCTATAAGACATGTCTTTAATGCATCTTTTACAGAAGAAAAATACCAGGAATATTTATGGGCATTAAATTCACCGCATCCCGGGCAAATTGATTTCAGGGTTGCAGAGACGCCTGTCTTTTGCGACAAAGTCTTTACAGACAAAATGCTCTCAGCGTGTGAAAGTATGGTAGATGTAATCGTGTCGTCCCGGTTTGAAGAAGAATCTGAAAAAGCTATTCCCAAAGAATTAAATGTGCCGGGTAAAAATAAAATAAGCAACTTTATTGCTTTCGATTTTGGAATTTGCGAAAATGAGCATGGCGAAACTGAGCCGCAACTTATAGAAATGCAGGGGTTTCCTACTCTGTTTGCTTTTCAGGTATGGCAGGCAGAATGTGCGCGAAAAGTATATTCAATTCCTGGAAAGTATGATAATTATTTAAATGGCTTTAACAAAGAAAGCTACCTGCAGTTGCTGAAAGAAATTATTCTTGGCGGTCACAATCCTGAAAATGTAATACTGCTGGAAATATTTCCGCAAAAACAAAAAACACGAATAGATTTTTCTTTTACAGAAGATTATACAGGCATCAGGCAGGTTTGCGTGACTGAAATAATTAAAAAAGAAAAGAAAATATTCTACCTCAATAATGGTATTGAAACGGAAGTAAAAAGAATATATAACCGGGTTATTTTTGATGATTTGCAACAGCAAACGCCTGAGGTGCAGGAAAAAGGAAAAGTCCTTCTGCAGGATTTAGATGTAGAATGGGTGCCTCATCCCAACTGGTTTTTTCGCATAAGTAAATATACGCTTCCTTTTATAAAAAACCGGTACGTACCGGAAACAAGGTTTTTAAATGAATTAAAAGAAATTCCGGCAGATCTTGAAAATTATGTATTAAAACCGCTGTTTTCTTTTGCAGGACAAGGTGTGGTAATTGACGTAACGAAAGAAGACATTGACAAAGTAACGGAACGGCAAAACTGGATATTGCAACGCAAAGTAAAATATGCTGATAGCATTGCAACGCCAGACGGACCTGCAAAAGCGGAGATCAGGATTTTTTATTTTTGGAAAGATGGTGAAGCAAGGCCGGTGGCAACTAACAACCTCGCACGAATAAGTAAAGGCAAAATGATTGGCGTGCGATACAACAAAGATAAAAGCTGGGTTGGCAGCACGCTCGCATTTTTTGAAAAATAAAGTCAGCAGTTTCTTCGCTTATTGTGCTATAATAATTTTTTCAGCCACTTTTCCAATTCATCTTTTTCAGGAGCAACAGCAACTATTTTGCCCCCCTTGTCTATCAAAAAAGTAGAAGGAATATATTGAAGATTCCAGGTCTTTGTCAATTCATTTCCTGTGCCTGCTTTGGTATCTATCACCTGCAGCCACGTCGCTTTATCCTGCCTTACCGCATTTGCCCATGCCTCTTTGCTTTCATCTATCGAAACACCATACACTTCAAATCCCTTGTCTTTATACTGGTTATAAACAGACAAAGTATGCCCGTTACTTCTGCGGCACGGTCCGCACCAGGAAGCCCAGAAATCGAGAAGAACTACTTTCCCCTCCAAAGATGAAAGTTTAATAATTTGCCCGTTAGCGTCAGGAAGTGAAATATCAGGAGCCTTACTTCCTGTGGCAGGCTGAGAGTAAACTGCTGCGGAAATCAATATTGATGAAAGGGCGATAAAAAACTGTTTCATAAATGCGTAAATACTTCTGTTTTTTGTTAATCGGATACGAATATATATTGATTAAATTTACACAACTTCTAAAATTAAAATTTTATGTTCTTTTTAGATGGCCGCAATTTTTTTTAATTGATTGTTTTTTTTTGCCCTATCGGTAAATATTAATTTTTTTGAAGCAGGTTTTCATTCAGCATCCATCAGAAAAACAAGTTACGGAGTACAGTTTCGCTCGTTATAGCCTTGCGTCTCTTTTGGCTTTTTTTTTAGATTGTTGTAAAAAAAATTAAGCACCTTTCTTAATAGAAATTAAAAAAACTTTAAAGGTTTCTTTTAAAAATTTTGGCAATTGAAAAGTAATTCTATATTTGTGTACCATTGTTTTTAATAAACTCTTAACATAAACTAACTACTGTGGCTTACGAAAACAACGAACAGAAAATTGAAAGTGTTTACAGCAAACGAATTCGTGCAGGAAAAAGAAGAACTTATTTTTTTGATGTAAGGGCTACCCGCAGCAATGATTACTTTTTAACCATTACCGAAAGCCGCAAAAGGTTTAACGATAATGGCTATGACAGGCACAAGATATTTTTGTACAAAGAAGATTTCAATAAATTTTGCCGAGCATTAACTGAAGCGGTAGACTATGTAAAAACAGAATTAATGCCTGATTTTGATTTCGATGCATTTAATCATGATAACTATGAAGAAAATGGCCGCATAGAAACACCTGTGGCAGATGGAGAGTTGGCAGAGGAAACCTTGAAGCCATTGGAAACCATGGTAATAGACGGAGAAGACATGGCTGCTTCGCCAATAACCAATCATAGTACCGATGAGGTAGATAAATGGTAGATTAAAAAAATAGTAAAGGAATAAAAAGGCATCAGAAAATTATTAATAATTCTGATGCTTTTTTGTGTTTATTTTATTTGCCTGTTACATTTCTTATCAGTGCAACCTCAACAATTTTTTTTGTAGTATTCTCATCCAGACCCGACATTTGAGCAAGCTTTTCAAGAATTTTTTTCTCTTCTTCCGTAACAACTCCATCCGCTAAAAAGACATCGCAACAATAGCAAAAAAGCTGGGGGCGCAGGTTTTCTTTCAGGCAATTAAAACTGCCTTCTATTAGTTCCTGCGGCGTAAAATTGTTATATACTTTTTCTGCAATTTGCAAATATTCAGCTCCATCATGCTCTTTAAAAATACTCATTGTCTGAAACAAAGTATCTATAAAAATAATTTCCTCATCACCTATATTTCCTTCAGCATTGGCACAACAATATAAAACAACCGAATAAGCCTCACGAATATCTTCCGGTGTATATTTTTTTTCTGTAGGTGTACTATTGAACAGGTTATCAAATAATCCCATTGCTATATTTTTTTAGTTTTTAAATCTGACGATATATTTTTTAGCTGGTAAAAAATCTTCCAATGTAAACTATGCTATAATTTATGTGCCTTCAGTTTTTCCTAATGTAACTGTCATTTAAAAGGGATTCATTAAAATCAAAATTGGTTGCAAGATAGATTGCGAAGGTTTCAACTATTTCTAATAATTTAGCCGCAAATTCAGCCAGATGAAAAGAAGGGTATTTGTAAAGGCATCAATGGTGACAGCGTCGTTAGCAGCAGGTATTACAACAATAGCCAGTAAAGCTTCTAAAAAAGAAAATATGGAAAAAAAACCAGTTATCGAGTTTTATGAGCTGAGGGTGTATACACTAAAGAATGCAACGCAACAAAAGCTGGTAGAAGATTATTTTCAAAATGCCGCTATACCAGCTTATAATAAATTAGGCAGCAAAAATATAGGAGTATTTACAGAGCTGCAACCTGAAGGGCAGGGGAAGATATATGTTCTCATTCCGTATAATTCTGCACAGGATTTTATAGATGTTACGGATAAACTATCAAATGATGCTGCGTACCAGCAGGCAGGAGCAGCATATCTGAATGCTTCGGTAGCAGAACCTGCGTATGAACGTATCCAAAGTTCATTTCTGAAAGCTTTTGCGGGAATGCCAAAACTGCAGCCTCCGTTGGGTAAGCCAGGAATATTTGAATTGCGTCGCTATGAAAGTGCAAGTGAAGCTGCAGGAAAAAAGAAAATTCAAATGTTTAACGACGTGGGGGAAATGGCCATTTTTAAAAGGGTAGGGCTTACCCCGGTTTTTTTTGGAGAAACCCTTATAGGCGAAATGCGTCCTAATCTTACCTATATGCTAACCTTTAATGATATGACTGATCATGACAAAAAATGGAAAGCATTTGTTGACGACCCCGAATGGAACCGCATTAAAGCTATTCCCGAATATGCTGATGCAAAAATAGTATCAAACATAACGCGCACTTTTTTGGTTCCGGCAAGTTTTTCTCAAATTTAATGCCGGGGAATTCAAGCGGTTAGTCTGGTTGTAAGGTTTCCGGTTACGTAACCAGCGAGGTGCATTCTTTTTTTACCTGTAAAAAAAGAAAAGAAATGAAATTAACTTCAGCTATCGGAGGAGGAATTGCCGGAGCCATTGCGCTTACAGTAATACATGAAACGGTAAGAAGATTAAACAAAAATGCCCCGCGAATGGACCTGCTTGGGATGGAAGCTTTGGCAGAAACGTTAGACAATGTTAATGCAAAAATACCCCCGGAAGATACTCTTTTTAAAGTAACTATGGCGGGAGACTTAGTTACCAACTCGCTCTATTATAGTCTTGCAGGATTTGGAAATGAGCAACAGGGTATGCTTCGCGGAGCCTTTCTCGGTCTTGCAGCAGGCATCGGCGCTGTATACCTGCCGAAGCCTCTTGGATTGAATGAAGCTCCGTCTAACCGCACTCCTCAAACTAAATGGATGACGGTTGCCTTGTATTTGGCAGGAGGTTTGGCAGCAGGAGTGGCTGGTAAATTGATTGAAAACAGAACATAAGAATGTCCTGTTTCTTCCGTTTATTTCCCCCTTTTATAAGTCTGTTTGACTACACAAAATTTTCCAATTGTTTTATGGAAACACTATCGTCTCACGCGCAGCCTGCAATGATTTCGCCACATATTTACTCCAACAGGGCTCATCGTATTGCAGTCGCAGCGTTTTTTTTCATCTTAGGGTTTTGTTTTGCCAGCTGGGCATCCCGTATACCTGTTATTCAGCAAAAACTTGGGTTGTCTGATGCACAATTAGGCATAGTATTGTTTGCTTTGCCTGTTGGTTTGTTTATTACACAATAAAAAGCCTGTATTGTAAAAAATACAGGCTTTTAAGAAAAATATAAAACAATTATGCTATTTTTTTCAAAATATCAGAATGAGCAGCATAATATTTATCAGGGCTATAAAGGAATAAACAAGAGCCGTTTTTAATTTTGTCAATAATAGGCTTATAAACGTTTTCAGGTAAAGCCGGGCAACCAAGGCTGCGACCAATGAAACCTTGCATCTTAATAGCGCTTTCACTTACATAAGGAGCGCAATGCATCACGATAGCGCGGTTATTTGCATTATCATTGATTCCTCTTTCTTCACCAAATAGCCTCATTGAAAAACCATGTTTGCCCATATAAGTATCACCCGTAACGTAAAAACCAAGACTGCTTTTGTTGCTTTCGGGTTCGTTTGAAAACTCATTTGCCATTTCCCTGCCTGAGTTTCTGCCATGAGAAACGTACGTGTTGAATAAGACCTTTTTATTTTTTAAATCAATGACATACAAGCGTTTTTTGCTCGACACCTGGCTAAAATCAACTATAGATATTATTTGGTCGTTTTTTAGTTTTCCTGAAGAAAGGAGGAAATTATAGCCTTTTACAGCATAGTCAAATGCATATCTTGACAAGCCTATATTAGCCAGTTTCAGCGCATCGTAAACGGAAGAATTATTTCCTGCAGGATCTCCACTGATAAGCGCATCCATAGTAACAGGTGATTTTATATCACCGTCAACGTCGGAAAAGGGAGAATTAATATTTTTTACAGGTTGTGAAGTGGCAAAAATGAAAAGATAGTGAATACTGACAGCAGAAATTATAAACAAAAGTAATTTTTTACGTATTGTCATATTCATTGAAGGTAGGTTAATGTTATTTATTTTAAATTTCTAATAATCTTGCGGAAATGAAAATGCTGGTGTAAGTACTGGTTATTCTAAAAAAAAAGGATATAGCATTTTCTTTTAAAGAATGGGTGCAAGTTATAAGAGGAGGGGAAAACAGCCAAAAATGTTATGTAGAGTTAAGTTTTATTTAACTAAATTATACACCTTAGCACATTGAAATTTTAAGGTTGGAACCTTTAATAATAAGATAGTCGAATGACTAACAAATAAGACATAAAGTGGAAAAAAGAATAAATAGTTTAAGGAAAAAAAATGAAAAAGCTACACATGCGGGAGGCGTGGTTTTTAGGGAAAAAAACGGGCACAAAGAATTTTTATTGGTCTCAGCCAAGAACTTTCCTTTCATTTGGGTTTTACCAAAAGGGCATATAAAAAAATCAGAAACCGAAGTCAAGGCTGCAATAAGGGAAGTAAAAGAAGAATCGGGAATAAAAGCTGCAATTATCAGTAAGATAGGAAATGCTGAAAGAAGACGGTGGAATTTTAGGAAACAGGTAGTGGCTTTTTACCAGATGAGATATGAAGCAGAATTCGAAAAAAATAAAGAAAACAGGAAGATAGAATGGTTATCCCTTGATGACGCAATTAATAAGTTGTTTTATTGTGATCAGAAAGAAATTCTGAAAAAACTGGCAGGCTTAAGCTGTATTTTTACTGCCATAATCAATGCTTACTTATAAAGCAAGAGACAAGGGTATAAATCGGAGAAAGTTATTTTTTAAATTTCCTCCGGTTTTTTTTATTTAAACAGAGGAATAAAAAAAGCTTAGTTTTATGAATTAGTGAATATTAAACTTATTTCGATGAGGAAAAGCGAATAAAACTATGTGGCATTATAATTTATATTTTAGTGTTTTTATCAATATTCACTTTTGTTTAAAACCCGCTAATGTCAATTAAAGGACCGATTATATTTGTTGAAGATGACCCTGATGACCAGGAATTATTTGCAGAAGCCCTTAGAGAATTGCCTGCTTCACATACTTTTAAATTTTTCACTGATGGTAAAGAAGCGCTTGACTATCTTCATACAACTAAGGAACAGCCATTTGTAATATTTTGCGATATTAATATGCCTCGCTTAAATGGTATTGAGTTGCGTAATGAAATTAATAATAATGAATACCTGAAACGGAAAAGTATTCCTTTCGTTTTTTTTACTACCGCTTTAAACCGAAAATTAGTAGACGAAGCATTTGATCTCAATGTTCAGGGATTTTTTAAGAAACCGGAAGAATTTTCAGAAATTAAATCTATTATCAAACAAGTATTAGATTACTGGTATGTAAGCAAGCATCCGAATTCTCATAATTTTAAGTAAGCGTTCCGTAAAAAATTAAGAGTTTAAAACATTTTCCAGCTTCTCAATCTTTGCTTCTTCACCCCACAATCTCTCTCCTTGCAAGGCATTCATATGCCCTGTGATTTCTGAGCAGATTTCTTCATTCAACTGGCTTTTGTAAACACGTATTGCCCGCCCTTTATCTATAGTACTGTTTTCCATACCAGCCGTAAAACTTTTCAGCTTTACGCCCAATTTTTTTTCCAACTCCCGGATGTGCCCGTATATCTGGTCTTCGCCTATCCTTTGGGCGTAAGGTAAATCTTCAAAGAAAATAACATCCAGCTTTTTATAAAGCTTTATAACAGCTTCACGACTAATTGCGTGGTCAATATGATTGCCAATGGCAAGCGGAGAAAGTAATATTCCATTAATTTGCGGTTCCAGTCGTTTGCTTAGCTCTTCTATTAATTCCAGTTCGTTTTCCTGAAAAGGCTGATCCTGGAAAATGTACCCGTTTCTCAGAGGAGCATCGAGCAGGTCGAGGTTGATGATGTTGATTTGAGAATCGAATAGTTTATTGTATTGCGCATCTTCATCTTTCCTCAGACGGCTCACTACTTCTATATCTCTTGATACGAAAACTCCCGTCCACCTGGTTACGGTAAAACAATTGATGATTGTTACCGGAATATTTTTATTAATAAGCTTTGCAATGGTAAGGGTAAGGCCAAAGGCAGCGTCATCTATGTGCGGAGACAGGATAAAGATTTCAGGCAGATTATTCATTATAGAAAGACTGATAATTTAAGCAGTTTTTTTAACCGGAAAAAAAACTAAAGCACGAGGTTGCACAAGGAGAAAAGCGCCTTTCTGTTCTTTGTGCCTCCTTAGTGGTTCCCATTAAGCCTTTGCTAACTATGCCTCGTTGCATAAACCGTTAGCTTCCAACCCTGGCATTCATCAACTTTAAAGGATTTGCCACTTCATCTTTTTTATTGATTATATATGGCGGCACAACGAGATGATGAATTGCATTATTCACAAAGCAATTGATGGCATCTGTCAATGTTTCCACCATCGTCTCATTTTTGCCGTTGAAAGATGTGTTAGCGATAATACCAACTCCCGTTTTTTCCTTAAAGTTTGTAATAACGTTATATATAAATTCGTTGTCTTCCCTGCTCACTGTTTGTATCCTCGCGCTGTGATCGACATGTTCTATAGTAGGAAATTTATCTTTATACTTGTCCCTTACAAACGCTGTAAATAACATAAATGGCGTTCTTCCTTCAAAATCGAAATATTCACTCACATCTTCTTCCAATACAAAAGGTGCAATGGGACGAAACCATTCTCTGCCTTTGATGAAAGCATTGATCCAGAACTTATTTACCGCATATCTCGTATCGCCAAGAATACTACGGTTACCCAATGCTCTTGGGCCAAACTCACTATTACTTTGAAATACACAAAGAATCTTGCCCCAGAGCAAATGATTTGCACATATTTCTATTAGGTTATCTGGCTTTTCTATGTTTAAGCCAGAATAATTTTTAACGAGCTTTGTTACTTCGTGTATATCTACCTCAGGGCCAAGGTAATCAAACCGCCATTCGTATTCATTCTTAATCTTAAAGCATTCAATAGCTCCATAAATTGCACAACCGACTGAAGTGCCACCATCGTGCGGAGCAGGCGGGATGAACAAGTCATAACCTTGTATTAGCACCTTGGTATTTGCCACACAATTCAGCGCACAGCCGCCGGCATAAGCTATATTTTTTGTTCCTGTTGTCTCGCTTAGCCATGCAGCAATTTTTATCAACGCTTTTTCAAAAACATCCTGACCTTTTGCCGCAAAATGCGCTTTTTCCAGGAAAGTCTTCCTTTCCTCTTTATAATTATAATCGGTGCACTTAAAAATCTCCTGCCATTCTTTAGGTATAAACACTTCACCTTCCTTCACTATAAGATCGGGCAGGTCTAATGCATCAGGGTTGCCATACGCTGCAAGTCCCATCACCTTCCCTTCACTTCCTTCTCCCTCAAACAAACAATTGGTAAGTTTATAATAAAAATTACCCAGACCATCAGGCGATTCAGGATTGCGGTCATGCAACTGTTTTTTAATGCATTTTATTTCACCATTGTGACAATAGTAATAAGAGGCTACTTCAAACAAATTTGCCTTGCCTTCTTTGCCTGGATAGTCGTACTTGATTTCCTCAACCGAACTGCCAACACTATCGATAATCATGACCGCGCAGGTATCAAAGCCGCTTGGCGGATAACAACTATATAAGTGAGCAAGATGATGCGAAATCTCAACAATCCGGGCATTTGGCCTGAGGTTCAAAACTGTTCTTAGCTCCTGGTGGTACTGCTCTTTTTTTTCCCGCTCGGCATCTGCGCTCCAGCACTCTACTACCAGGTCGTAAGGCCTGTCTACAGCAGGAATATGTTCCTTATACAACTTCATGTCGCCCAGCCTTCCCCAGTGATGCTTCCGTTTTGTTAACCGTTCTTTGTGTATAGACATTACATGTTTACCGCCCTCAAATATTGAAATAGTCCCGTCTTGTGTTCTGTTAATTCCAAGAATGGAAGGTGCGCTCATAAGCAAAAAAAAAATTTAGATTTTAATGAGTATTTTTAAGCCGGAAAGATATAAAAATTGTGCATTACAAACTGCAATAAATTCTACCGTTTAAGTTCTCCTTTGGCAAAGGAGGAACTTACAGCAATCATCTTTCAAAAAGAACAGGAAGTTTCTAAGGTAAAAAACAGCTTAATTATTTTTTACAGCCTCAGCAGTCGCCATTGCCGATATATCATAAAGAGCTTCATTATAAATACATTCATCATCTTTAATTAATAATAGTTGCGGTGACTGATGTTTTACCTTAAAGTATTCGGCAATTTCGTCTGATATTTTCTGGTGGGCAAGCAGATCAAGAAAATAAACGTCTTCTACGCCTGTCAGTAAATTGGCGTCCTGTTCAAATTTGCTCCTTACTCTTTTACTAATCGGGCAGGTAGTGTTATGTATAAATATTACATTAAATCCTTTAGCCTCTTTTATCTCTTCTAACTGCTCTTCGCGTTCTAACGGTGTGAAATTCATAAAATATTTTTATTTGTTAATGAATAGTATTACCAATACCATTCCAACCGGCTGCGGTTTTGAAAAAAGTTAAAAAATGAGTTTGAAAACGGAAGGCGAAAGGCGACCAGGCTAAAATAAATATGAACTTCCAAAGCTGACGAAAACAGTATTAACTTTGGGCACATGCAAAAGTTAGTCTTAATACGCCATGGCGAAAGCATATGGAATAAGGAAAATCGCTTTACAGGTTGGACTGATGTTGATCTTTCTGAAGAAGGCTTCCTGCAGGCAAAAAAAGCCGGGGAGATTTTGAAAAGAAATGGATATAATTTTGATGCGGCATTTACATCTGTGTTAAAAAGAGCTATCAAAACTTTAGATATTGTATTGGAGGAACTGGATCATTTATGGATACCGGTCCGAAAATCATGGCGTTTGAACGAGCGTTTTTATGGAGCACTGCAGGGCTTAAACAAAGCTGAAACTGTTGCTCAATACGGAGAACAGCAGGTACGCAGATGGCGGCGCGATCCTCATGAACATCCTCCTGCTGTCACTAAAGAAGACGACCGCTACCCGGGGCATGATTTACGGTACCAGCATTTAACAGAACGCGAACTGCCGCTGACCGAAAACTTAAGCGAAACGATGGACCGGGTGTTACCCTTCTGGCATGAATGCATTATACCGGCTATGCGTAAAAATCAAAAAGTAATTGTAGCAGCGCATGGCAACAGTTTACGCGCCTTAATTAAATATATCGATAATCTTTCTGATGAGCAGATTACCAGCCTCGACATCCCCACAGCTCAACCGTGGGTTTATGAACTTGACGATCAGCTAACAAGAATTAAACATTATTACCTGAAGTAGGTAAATTAAAACATCGCCTTTATTCCTGCAAACCTTTCTTTCCTTCCAACTTTAGCGGATGTTTAACCGGTAAAAATTTTGTCCTATTCCCTTTCGGATTAGTAACATTAACTGTATTTGTTCTAATCCATTTACACATTATGGATAAAACCATTTAACTTTTTTTAGGATTTTTTAGTATAAATACGGTATTTTTGAAAAATAATGTTAATTTAAAGCAAGTCAAGTATGAGAAAAGTATATCTACTCCTTTTATTTTTTACTATTATTTTAGGAAAAACAATCTTAGCGCAAACGAGAATTACAGGAAAAGTAATTGATGAAAAAACCAATGCACCAGTTAGCGGAGCTACTGTTTCAGTAAAAAACAATACAAATATTTCTGCTGTTACTGCCGAAGATGGATCATTTACAATAAATGCCCCGGCAAAATCACGACTGCAGATAAGTTATGTAGGCTATAAAACAACTGAAATTGCTGCATCGGCATTGTCTTCACCCATAAAGCTTTCGCCAGGTGAAGCAACTTTAAGTGAAGTGGTGGTGGTTGGTTACGGCACCAAGTCAAAACAAGACGTTACTGGCTCTGTCACAAAAGTTGTTGCCAGGGAGATTAATAATACGCCCGCAACAAGTTTTGAAAGTGCTATCCAGGGCCGTGCGTCGGGGGTGCTGGTGCAACAGCAGAACGGCAAATTAGGACAGGGAATAAACATTCGCATAAGAGGGGCGTCTTCAGTGTCCGCGGGCAACGAGCCATTATATGTGGTAGACGGCATACCCGTAATATCAAACAGCCAGTCAACAAATGGCGCGCCTACCAATCCGCTTGCAGACATTAATATGAACGACATAGAGTCGATTGATATATTAAAAGATGCTTCTGCTACAGCAATCTACGGATCCCAGGGGTCTAATGGTGTAGTTTTAATCACTACAAAAAAAGGAAGAACAGGCACTGCTAAAATTGATATAGGGTATTATACAGGTTTTCAAAAACCCACCGGCAAAAGAGAGTTTCTGAATGCACAGCAATATGTTGATTATTTTGAGCAGGCTGCCGCAGGTGCTGCAAAACAGGATTTTGCAGCCGGATATGATACAACATTGCAGGAAGCTTTGGATGCTTATAAAACAAGGGTTGAAAACAGGTTTACAAGATATTCTGCCGGCACATCAGATTGGCAAACCAGAAAAATAAATACTAATTGGCAGGACCATGCTTTTCAAAATGCACCTATATCACAGTATGATCTGAATATATCCGGGGGAAATGAGAAAACAAAATACTATGCATCAGGCCAGTATTTAGATCAAAAAGGGATTATAATCGGAAATGCATACAAACGGTTTAGCGGCAGATTAAACCTGGACAACCAGGTAAATAACTGGCTGTCCTTTGGTATGAATATGAGTTTTGCACGTTCGCAAAATGACCGTGTAGCTAATGATGATGCATTTTCTACCCCTTTGCAAATTATTGCCTTGTCACCCATTACTCCGATTATTGATCCACGTACAGGGCTGTTAAGCGGCCAGTTAGACACTGCTACCGGCAGACCAAACACTAATTACCCGGTTTATTATAATCCTTTATTAAGCGTAAAAAATGCTTTTTATAAAACCCTTGTAAACCGGACTTTAGGAAATGTATATGGAAACATAAATATTGCTACCGGATTAACTTTCAGAACTGAATTAGGTATTGACCAGTTGAACCAGACAGAAGAAAGTTACAGCGGCAGGTTGACAGCCAGAAATACCCAGGTTCCTAATGGAAGCGGAAATTATAACACTGCGCAGGTTCTTAATATAACTACCAACAACTATTTGCATTATGTCACCACTATCAATGATGTAAGTAATATTGATCTTACCGGTGGTATGGCGTTTCAAAAAGGATCTACGTCTTCTTCGGTAGCAGCGGCAAATGGTTTTCCAAGTGATGCATATACAAAATTATCAAGCGGTGCTACAAAAACAGATGCAAGTTCTTTTTCCACACAAAATACGTTGCTTTCCTACTTCTTAAGGGCTAACTATAAATATATGGACAGGTACCTTTTAACCCTTAGTGGCAGGGCAGATGGATCTTCAAGATTTGGTACAAATAATCGTTATGGATATTTTCCTGCGGTTTCTGCGGGCTGGATAGTAAGTAAAGAAAGATTTTTGGAAAATGTTCAGGGATTAAGCTTTTTGAAATTAAAAGCTAGTTACGGGCTGAATGGCAACGACAGAATACCGGATTTTGCTGCAAGAGGATTATTTTCAGGTACAGGCGCCTACGGGGGTCAGCCTGGTCAAAAGCCCTCACAACTTCCTAACCCGGATTTAAAATGGGAAACTACAAAAGGAACAGACTTAGGACTTGAAGCCGGCTTTTTTAAAAACAGGATCAGTTTGGAGGCTGATGTATATCAAAGAGATACGAAAGATTTGCTGTTGAGCCAGGAAGTACCGGGAACTTCAGGGTTTAGAACTATTTTTAAAAATATTGGCACCCTGAATAATAAAGGTATCGAGATCAGTCTTAACACTACCAATATTGCCAGCAGAACCTTTAGGTGGATGACCAATGTGAACTTCAGTTCAAACAAAAACAAGATTACCAACTTAGGCGGGCAGGTATTAGGCGGCAGTGTAAATAAAGCAATGGAAGGTCAGCCGTTAGGTGTATTTTTTGCGAAGGAATTTGCAGGAGCAGATCCGGCTAACGGAGATGCATTATATTATAAAAACCAGACAAAAGGAGACCGAAGTACTACTAATGATGTAAACCAGGCTGCAGATGTAGTGATTGGAAATCCTAATCCAAAATTCTTTTATGGCATGGACAATACCTTAACTTTTAAAGGTATAGACCTTGATGTATTGCTGCAGGGCGTATATGGTAACAAAATATATAATGGAGGAGGTCAGTACATGTCGGCCAGTGGAAGTAATGGGTATGATAATCAAACAACAGATCAGCTTGCTGCCTGGAAAAAACCAGGTGATATTACCAATGTTCCGGAAGCAAGATTGTTTTACGCTAATGGCACTGACCCTTCCAGCAGATATATTTCCAGCGGTTCGTATTTACGCGTAAAATCAGTTTCATTAGGCTATACAATTCCCGCATCAGTAGTCAAACGTTTGAGACTTGAAAGGGTCAGGATTTATGCAAGAGCATTAAACCTGTTTACCTTCACAAAATACAAAGGATGGGATCCTGAAGTAAGTACAGATTACCTTACCGATCCAGCTTCTAATGCAAATTATAATCTTAACCAGGGAGTAGATTTTTATTCTGCACCACAAATAAAAAGCATTGTATTTGGTGTAAATATCGGCCTCTAAAATTTAAATAATATCATTTAGCATACAACAATGAAAAATAATTTAATAAAAGGATTTCTGTATTCAGCCCTTATCATACTATCGTCGTGCAGTAAGGAGTTGAACACGACGCCAACACAAAGCATAGATGCAAATGTTGCACTTAAAACCAGTGATGATGTAAAAGCAGCGTTAGTTGGTTCCTATTCAGATTTTGGCGCAGCAGATTTTTATGGTGGAAGGATTTTTATGGAAGCGGATTTATTGGCTAATGTAAATGAAGTGAACTGGTCAGGAACTTACCAACAACTGACACAAATATATAATAAGTCGATACCCGTTGATAATAGTTTCGTTGCAAATGCGTGGCTATCCGGTTACAGAGCTATTAATGATGTGAATAATGTATTGAACACTGTGAACGTAGTTGACACAAAAGACTCAGCCAGCGTGGCAGCTCAGGCTAAATTTATAAGAGGCACCTCTTATTTTGAGCTTGTAAAAAGGTTCGCAAAAGCATGGAACGATGGTGATCCGGCTTCAAACCCGGGCGTGCCGATTGTGTTAACGCCTACTACACTCATAACCAAAGAAAGCGAGATAAAAAGAAATACTGTAGCAGAAGTTTACCGGCAGGTGATAAGCGATTTAACAGAGGCTGAAAAAGTGCTGCCTAACAGTAATGGCTTTTATGCTACAGATGCATCTGCTTCTGCTATTCTGGCCCGGGTATATCTGCAACAGGGCGACTACGCAAAAGCACTCCAGGAAGCCAATCGAGCAATAGACAGCAGCGGTGCAAAATTAACCGCTGCATACGCAGATGCTTTTGGGCTGGCAAATACCAGCGAAGACATTTTTGCCATTCAGGTTACACCTACTTCCGGCACACAAGGTTTCAATGAGTTTTATTCGTCTGCTCAAAGAGGTGATATTCAAATTAATGATGCTCATCTTGCCCTTTATGATTCTACTGATGATCGTTTAAACCTGTTTTATATAGATAATGGCTCGGTTTATACAGGTAAGTTTGAAGAGTTGTATGGAAATGTACATACGGTTCGCCTTGCAGAAATGCTATTGATACGTGCAGAAGCAAATTTTAGGCGTGGGACTGCTGTAGGCGCAGCACCTGTAAGTGATATAAATGCTATCAGGCAAAGAGCTAAGTTGCCGCCATATACTGCAGGCGAACTGACGCTTGATGACATTTTAAAAGAACGTCATCTTGAATTAGCTTTCGAAGGATTTAGTCTTGATGATATAAAACGATTACAGGGCAATGTTGGAAATCTTCCCTGGAATTCTCCCAAACTTGTTTTTCCAATACCGAAAAGAGAAATACTTGCTAATCCTAATCTCGTACAAAACGAAGGGTATCAGTAATTGGTAATTCAGAGCAATGAATTGAGGCTGCTTAGTTCGATATGCAGCCTCGTTTATCATCTTTCTATGTTTTCTCAAATACCTATATCTCTATGTGTTTAAATTTTTTTAAGGATTCTCTTTCAAAACATTTTGCCTCAGCATATTTTAAGCATAAATAGTTGTTATCTCCTCGTTTATCATCTTTCTATGTTTTCTCAAATACCTATGTCTCTATGTGTTTAAATTTTTTTACCGATTCTCTTTCAAAATACTTTCCCTTAGCATATTTTAAGCATAAATAGCTGTTATCTCCTCGTTTATCATCTTTCTATGTTTTCTCAAATACCTATGTCTCTATGTGTTTAAATTTTTTTACGGATTCTCTTTCAAAATACTTTCCCTTAGCATATTTAAAGCATAAACACTTGTTATCTCAATATTTCTCCCTCTGTCAAAACGGGTATTAAATTTTCTTGAAACCGTTTCATATATTCCGGCAACGGCTATCCATACTGTACCTACAGGTTTTTCTTCGCTTCCGCCGCCCGGCCCCATTATGCCGCTTATACTTACTGCATAATCTGTTTTCATTAATTCTTTTGCACCCTTTGCCATCTCCCGCACGGTTTCTCCACTCACTGCTCCATAAGTATCTAAAGTTTCTTTATTTACATTTAATATTTTCTCTTTTACAGTATTATCATAACTTACAACTCCGCCTGTAAAATAAGCCGAAGATCCGGGGATACTTGTCAGAAGATGAGCGACATAACCCCCCGTACAGCTTTCGGCAGTTGCTACTGTTTTTTTATGTTTTCCCAGTAATATTCCAACAGCTTCTTCCAGGGTTTTGTCTTCATTTATTACCATTACATCTTGTATCATGCCCTGCAATGTTATAAACAGCCGGTCAACTTCAGTCGTTATCTCTGCTGTATTTTTTCCGGTTGCAGTAAGTCTTAGTCTCACCATACCAAAATTGGGCAAGTAGGCGAGCTTTATGTGTTCTGGTAAGGCTGTTTCAAAATCTTTTATCCGTTCAGCAAGATAAGATTCTCCGATACCGGCCGTCAATAATGTACGATGAATAACAGCCGGAAGAGAGAATATACCGGGAAGCCTTGGTAATACGTAATCAGTCATCATGCCTTTCATTTCATTTGGCACTCCGGGCATGCTTACAAAAATTTTTCCCTCTTTTTCAAACCACATTCCCGGCGCTGTGCCACGCTTGTTTTGAATTACATCACATACATCCGGCACTTCGGCCTGCTTAAGGTTTACTTCAAGCATTGGTCGTTTTATGTATTTATTAAAGATGGTTATAACGTTTTGCCTCGATTCTTCATTCACAACCATTTTTCCTCCAAAATACTCATTCAGTAATGGTTTTGTTATATCATCCGCAGTTGGACCAAGACCTCCTGTTATCAGTATAATTTGACATTGTTTGCTTTCTTCATCCAGGGCATTCCATATTTCATCCCATACGTCTCCTACTGCCACGCGCCTTTTTACCCACACACCGATTGTATTTAATTGCTGCCCCATCCAGGCGCTGTTGGTATCAATAGTTTGTCCGATCAAAAGTTCGTCGCCTATGGTAATTATAGAAGCATTTATACGATCATCATTCATACAATTGGCAGGATTAATATTGTGAGCTAATTTTAGCGCAATGTAAGTTACAAGTATGAAAACAGCATTTTCCTTTATTTGTTTAATATTAGTTGCCGGCCTGCTTAGTGCACAGCCTATTGGAAAAAAATTAGAAGACGCAGTAAAAAACCTTGAGAGAGACAGCCAGATGAAAAGTGCTGTTATCGGTTTTTATGTGATAAATGAGAAGAGCGGGGAAGTGGTATTTGCTAAAAATGCTGATATGGGTTTAGCTGTGGCGAGCAGCCAGAAAGTAATAACCAGCGCGGCAACTCTTGAATTATTAGGAGCAGATTACAGGTACAAAACTGAACTGGCCTATACCGGAAACATAGACAACGGCACATTAAACGGAAATATTTGCTTAATCGGCTATGGAGACCCTACGCTGGGAAGCTGGCGCTACACCAACACCAGAGAGCAGGTGATTTTGGATAAATGGATTAAAGCTGTAAAGCGCGCAGGCATCATCCATTTAAAAGGAAATATCGTTTGTTTTAATAATAACCGTGAAAGCCAGACCATTCCGGGGGGATGGATATGGGACGATATTGGAAATTATTACGGAGCGGGCGCTGCCGCATTGAACTGGCATGAAAATCAATACGATCTGGTATTAAAATCCGGCGAGAGAGAAGGAGGTGCAGTTACAGTTATTTCTACTGTACCTAAAATTTATAATGTGAGTTTTACAAATGAATTAACCGCAGGTAAGCCGGGAAGCGGCGACAATGCTTACATATATTTGCCTCCATACGCCACTAAAGGTTTCATAAGAGGTACCATTCCTCCGGGCGAAAATGCCTTTACTGTCTCCGGTTCTTTTCCTGATCCGCCGTTTCAGCTTGCATCTGTTTTTAAAGATGAGCTTCTTAAAAATGGGATTGAAGGTAACCCTGTTAATATTATCAATAATGATAAAAACGAACATCCTGAGGTTATCAATATTTCAACTGTTTTATCGCCACCATTAGACAGCATCAATTACTGGTTTCTGAAAAAGAGCATCAACCTGTATGGTGAGGCTTTGGTAAAGACACTTGGTTATGAAAAGAAACGTGAAGGGTCGACCGAAGCAGGAATAAACATTATTAAAGGCTTTTGGAAAAGCAAAGGCATTGAAGAAACATCTATAAATATAATTGACGGAAGCGGCCTTTCTCCTCAGAACCGTGTTACAAGTGAAGCATTGGTGAAAGTAATGCAATATGCAAAAACCCGGCAATGGTTCAATGCTTTTTACAATGCCTTGCCTGAAATAAATGGTATTAAAATGAAAAGCGGCTATATTACCGGCGTAAGAAGTTTTACGGGCTATGTTAACAATTATACTTTTGCTGTTGTTGTTAATAATTACAACGGGTCTTCAGGCGATATATTAAGAAAAATATATAAACTTCTTGATCTTTTGAAGTAGTATAAAAACCGATACTTTCACGTAATTACCCATTTCCTGAACCTGAAATTTTAACTGTCTTAACTTTAAACAACCCCTGCCTTTTTTTCTATTAAATAATTATTTCTTTCAGATGAATTTCTTGATATTAGCTCTGCAATAAAACCTGCTAAAAATAATTGCATTCCTATAATCATGGTGGTAAGAGCAATGTAAAATGAAGGACGATTGGTAAGTGCAAATTCCGTCGAGACGAATTTTGCAACGATAAGATAAAAGGTCATCAGGAAGCCAACCAGAAAACATATAGTGCCAAACAGGCCAAAAAAATGCATCGGGCTTTTTCCAAATTTGCTGATGAAAGTAATTGTTGCCAGATCGAGGAAACCATTGATGAATCTTTCCCAGCCAAATTTTGTAGTGCCATATTTTCTAGGACGATGTTCAACAACTTTTTCACTGATTTTTCTAAATCCTGCCATTTTTGCAATTACAGGTATATAGCGGTGCATTTCTCCGTATACTTCAATGCTTTTTACCACCTTTTTTTTATAAGACTTTAAACCGCAATTAAGATCGTGTAATGGTAAACCATGAAGTTTTCGGGTAACGCTGTTATAAATTTTAGTGGGAATTGTTTTGGAAAGAGGATCGTACCGCTTTTTTTTCCAGCCACTTACAAGATCATATCCATCTTCGGTTATCATTCTTATTAACTCAGGAATTTCTTCAGGAGAGTCTTGCATGTCCGCGTCCATTGTAATTACAACTTCTCCCTTCGATGCTTTAAAACCTTCATTCAGTGCAGCCGACTTTCCATAATTTCTCCTGAATTTTATTCCTTTTATATTGGCGTTTGCAGAGATGAGCTTTTCAATTACACACCAGCTTTCATCTGTGCTTCCGTCATCTATTAATATGATTTCGTAAGAAAGATTATTTGCATTCACAACTCGTTCTATCCAGTTGCAAAGTTCAGGAAGAGATTCTTCTTCATTTAATAACGGCACTACAATAGATACATCCATTCTTATTAATTAACCTTGTGGTACAAATGGTCCCTGCTGCGGGTTTTTTTTAGAAACTGCTGCTCCAATCAGGGCTCCGATTACTCCCATTATCAAAAAAGACAATAAAATTCCTCCAGCAGTCAGGGGAATAAAAAACTTCCGGGTAAAGGATAAGGCCTGGTCTATCTGATCGTCTGACATGTTTTTTCCTTCCATTCCTGTACGCGCTTCATTTAAGGCCACATCAACTGTTTCAGGGCTTATAAATTTTATAGAAATAATAGCATAAATCACCATTATTGCAGTAACTGCGGCGGCGGTTTTAAAAGCATGAGTGAAAAGGTTACCGAAAGTTACATTTCCATTCATTTGTTTGGAGAAAGAAACTGCGCTCCAGATAAGACCGCCTATAAGTATAATAAACTGGATAGAGCTAAAACCCTTGTTTTTTGTAAGATGGAGAAATTGAATAATTAAAGAAAATACAATTAAGATAAGCGATATAATTACACCTTTAAGAGCAGGGGATGTTATTTTCTTTTCCATAAATAATTTGTTTAATCATTCAAATATACTCTGTCTTTATTTATAATACCGATCACTTTCCCCTTTAATAATTTATTGATAAAAGGACTGTTTTTGCTTTTGCTTTTAATGTTATCCTGTGTATAAATAAATTCTTCATCTTTTGTAAATAAGGTTAAGTCGGCTGCTTTGTTCTCTTCTATAATTAATTGACTAAGAGAAAATATCTTACGGGCATTGTTACCTAAAAGATCAGCGAGGCGTGTTGCAGAAATATTTGGAAAAATACTGTTGACCACACCATATACTGTTTCCAAACCAATCATACCTGGCGCCGCATATTCAAACTCGCATGTTTTATTATCCCAGTTCTGCGGTAAGTGATGAGAAGCTATGCAATCAATAAAACCTTCTTCAATTCCCCGTCTCAAGGCAAACATATCTTCCCTGCTTCGTAAAGGAGGATCTGTCTTTAAGTTGGTATCATAATCAACAAGGTCTTCATCACAAAAAGAAAGATGATATGGTGTAACGCTGCAGGTAATGCTTACTCCATTTGTCTTTGCTTCTTTTATGACCTGTAAGCTTTTGGCAGTTGATATGCCCGTAATATGCAGTTTGCTGCCGGTATATTTTGCAAGTTCTATATCGCGTGTCACCATTAGTTCTTCCGCAATAGCCGGAATGCCGGGCAGCCCTAAACGGGTGCTTGTTATGCCTTCATTCATCAGGCCGGATTTTGAGATAGATTTGTCAACGGGCACCTGGATAACCACAGCATCTATCGCTTTTACATATTGCAATGCCTTTAGCAGCAGCCCGGGTGTTTGTACCGGTTGTAACCCATCTGAGAAAGCAACTGCGCCGCTTGTATACATGTCATACATTTCGGAGAGCTCTTTGCCTTCAATGTTTTTAGTGATGGCTCCGATAGGCAGGATAGTTACAGGCAAATGTTTTGATCTTTGCACAATGTATTCAACTGCTGTTTTATTAGTTACCGCTGGCTGGGTATCGGGCAAGACAAAGACATGAGTAAAGCCTCCTGATGCAGCAGAGGAGGCTCCTGTTTCGAGTGTTTCTTTGTATTCAAAACCCGGATCATTAAACTGAGAAAAAATATCTACCCAGCCGTTGGATACTATTAATCCATTTGCCTCAATGATTTTAGAATCAGCATCGGCGATTGAATCTCCGATTTTTTCAATAATACCATCATTTACTAAAATATCTTTCATTAATCCGTTGAAAGGAGAAGACGCGTCAAGTATGGTTGCCTGCTTTAGTAAAAGCTTCATGCAGAAAAAAGAAAATTTAGCGCAAGATAACCGTTTTTTATAAAATCATTTTACATTTGCCACCCGCTTAACAATCGGGCCGCAAAAGGATCGGGATGTGGCGCAGTCCGGTAGCGTACACGTCTGGGGGGCGTGGGGTCGCAAGTTCGAATCTTGTCATCCCGACATGGTTAAAATCAAAACTTAACAAAAAGGCTTGAAAACAATTGGTTTTCAAGCCTTTTTAGTTTTGCCTCCTACAAACTTTATCAAAGAATATTAATTGTAATGCGAACAATAAGGTGAACAATTTTTTTGAAAAGGTGAACAGAGGACCTTTTTTAATTTAAATTTGTTATTCAATTGGTATCAAATGGGAATAACTAACAAATCAAACACGTTCGGAATTCATTTTATTTTACGAAATGAAAGAGAGAGAAATGGGAAGAGCCCAATTTATGCAAGGATAGTTGTCAACAAAACAAGGTCGGAAATTGCCTTGAAGCAGTACGTATCACGATCAGACTGGAATGAGAGCAAGGGAACCGTAAAGAGCAAGACAAACGAATTAAAAAAAGTAAATAACTACCTAGAAGAGGTAAGGTCAAAATTGTTCAATTATTATCTACAACTTGAGAAAGAGGAGGAGGTTCTATCGTTTGAAGTATTAAAAAACATTTACCTTGGAAAGGGTAACCAAAATAACGCAGTCACACTTTGCCAATTATTTGTTATGCATAATGAACAAATGAAGACAAATTTGAGTCCTGGAACAATTAAGAATTATTACACAACAGAAAAATATATTAAATTATTTCTGGAAAATAGTTATAAAAGATTTGATATTTTTTTAAATAAGTTAGATTAGTAAAGTTGTCAAAATAAGTTGATCAAATTATGGATAAATTCTATAATTGAGTTCTGCTATTTTGGGATGATATTCAATTCGATGTTTGCATATTTGATCTTTGTCTACTTTGATTCCTGTTTG
>JAABUT010000386.1_pt1 | contig 74861 bp, 60 predicted proteins | sample 5559281 | NCBI WGS metagenome assembly JAABUT01 (sample SAMN10711880, study PRJNA513359) | rock metagenome | isolation source: Antarctica rocks | place: Antarctica: Victoria Land, Ricker Hills nord | collected 2016-01-04 | reverse complement strand
AAACTATATGATACTTACAATCATAGGTCGTATGCGCTGTCTTGCGATAGTTCTGCATAACCCAAAGATATAAAACTAAAGTCTTCGCCTAAAGGCGAGGGATTTTCCCCCAGATATTTATATTAAAAAATCGGTCAACACCCCAGGTTGCAAAAAACTGCTTGTAATCGGTAATCAGGAAATTGGTGCCAAAATCACTTCTGATCTTAAGGTTTTTAATGGGATTGATTTCCAAATAAACATCGCCTAATAAAGAATAAGTATTAAAGTTGCGGTTAAAGTTATCCGCATAACCAACCGGGTTCAACCCATCACCAAAAAACTCCGGATGGTTGGGAAGATCCACATACTGGCCATTTTGGTTTAACACCTGAGTCGCCGGTGCCCTGAACAAAGCATAGCGCAGTACGCTTGCTCCGGGATTGCCGTTTCCAAAACCATCACCGGAGGTTCCAACCTGGCGGTTTTTGGTGTATCCCAAATTCATGTTGATACCAACGGTAAAAACTTTCGATATGGTACTGTTGATAGCTGTGCGTAAGTTCAATCGGTCAAATGACGAGTTTTTGATCAGTCCGTTCTGCTTGAAATAATTGGCAGAAACAATATAGTTAGTATTATCACTGCCACCGCTGACCGAAAGTTGCGCATTACTGATCGGTGCCGGTTTCAATAGCTCTTTTTGCCAGTTGACATCGGGTAAAGTGCCGATAAGGCTTGAAGGTATTTGTGTGCGGCCATCGGCAGCGGCTGCAGTATTATAGGCTGTAACATATTGGCTGGTATTGGCCATTTTTATCAAATGCTGCGAAGTTTGAACACCGGTATAAGCATTTGCACTTATTTTAGGTTTGCCGGTTTTACCTCTTTTAGTTGTTACAATCACTACACCGTTTGCCGCCCTTGCACCGTAAATGGCTGCCGAAGAAGCGTCTTTTAATACACTGATGCTTTCAACATCATTAGGCGATATTTCATTAATACCGTTTTGGGTTGGCACACCATCAATAATGTAAAGCGGATTGTTATTGTTTATCGTTCCGACACCACGGATACGTACATTGATAGCATCACCAGGCGCACCTGTTGATTGTGTTACAGCTACGCCGGCTGCTTTTCCCTGCAGTATTTGGTCTGCGCCTCCAACTGGCAAGTTGGCAATATCACTGCTTTTGATACTGGACACTGCGCCGGTTAAATCGACCTTTCGCTGTGTGGCATACCCAACTACCAGAACTTCATTCAATGCACTGTTTGCTGCATTTAATTTAATTAACATCGGGCTGGTAAAATCTGCGGGTACGGTAACGGTGGTATAACCAATACTTTTGATTTCCAGTACTGCACCGGTAATTGTATTAAGCTTAAAGTTGCCGTCCGCATCAGTAGCGGTACCGGCCACTGAGCTCTTAACCTGTACTGTAGCGCCAATTAGGGTTTCATTTGTTTTGCTGTCAATTACTTTGCCTGTAACTGGTCTGTTTTGTGCCTGGCTTTTCAGGCTAAAAAATAATATAAATAAAAAGCACGCAACAGCAGCTTTCCATTTCACGATTAAATCAAAATTTATCATAAGCGGATCATTTTAAATGCCATAGAATAACAAATAGGGTTTCGTATGGAAAAAAGGAATAGGATGTTGACAAATGTTTGCCATCGCCAACAAAATGGAACGTCATTAAGCCAAGAAGCTTAACAAGCCATCATTTAAGTAATGAATAACTGACTGTCAATTGTGCATTGAAACTGTACCGGTGGGGATAAGTGCTGGTTCATTTTGCTTAGTATTAATTGGTGTTTCAAACCTAAAAAAACTAAATGGTTTTAGCAAAATCTAAAGAAAATATTTTAAGCGTCCGTTTGAATTTTATTTCGCTTGTTTTTATGCTTCTTTTATCAATTTAAAAAATATAAAAACCAGCATACTTCTTTTACCGGTATAAAACATACATACCTATTTTACAGGCATAAAAGAAGCATTACATACAGGCACTAAATTGATTTTTTTTGCAGGGATGACTTTCTGATAATTAGCTGGGGTTGCAAAACAGTATGGTTTTCCTGATTATCCTGGAGATGATCCGGGTTTAGTTTTTTAAATAAAGTATCTATCAGGTTTTCAGACAAATCTTTCATGGGTTGTGAAATTGCAGATATAGGCGGATTGAACACTTTAAAAAACACATGATCATCAAAAGCAACCACACCAATGTCCTCGCCTATTCTTAAGTTTTGATTGTTTAATGCTTCAAAACCCTGCAATGCCAAATAGTTAGTTGCAAACAGTATGGCATCAATCTCTTTGTGCCCGGCCAAAAATTCATTGACCAATTGAACAATCTTTTGAGGTTTTAAAGTAAACTTTACTTTCAGCACATACTCCTTTAAGCCAGCTTTATTAATTGCTTCGCTGTATCCTGTTAAACGGCCTTCCATTTGGGTTTGGTCTGAGTCAAGCGTTATAAAAGCAATGTTTTTATATTGCTGGTCAGCCAGATGTTCAACAGCTATTTTAGCCCCAATTAAATTATCAATAATGACATAATCCGTTTTAATTTCAGGAAAAAAACGATCAAACAATACAAGCGGGAGGTTCTCGCTTAGCAATAAGCTCACTTCGCTTTCAATGCCTTTGGGCGGCGTAATGATGTAACCATCAACATTTCGGCTTTTGAACATGCGGATTAGTTCCACCGTTTTCTTTGCATTGTCTTCTGTACTGCAATAGATTATTTTATACCCTTTTTTATAAGCGCGCTCTTCGATCAAACGTGCCACACTTGCAAAAAAAGCATCGGCTATATCCTCCACTATCAATCCAATGATTTTTGATTTTCCCGTCCTAAGGCTTTGGGCCATAGCGTTTGGGTTGTATTTCTTCTCTTTTACATACTCAAGTACTTTGGTTGTTAGCGCATCGCTGATCCTCATTTCCTTGGCCTTGCCATTTAAAATAAATGATATGGTGGTTATAGAAATGTTCAGTTCCTGGGCAATATCATTCATTGAAATTTTTTTTTTCATAATTTTCATCAAGCTAATGCTCTTATTGTAGCAATAACAAACATTTAGTATAGAATTATTTAATAAAAGTACATATATGACAGTTAGTAAAAGCCGTAAGAAAATCTATACTTACTATGTTTGGTATTTATAAAACGTGTTACCACTAATAAAGCCAATACCCCATTCTTGTAAAAAGCTGGTTTAACATTGAAAACTCAGGCGATAAAAGAAGCATGAAAAACAGACGGATCAAAGCTTATTTGTTGCATTTTAAGTACCGGCATCGCTGTATCTGTTGCAAATCCCTAACATAACAAAAAATTAGTCGAGCCCGTATTCTTTGAGCTTGCGGTACAAAGTAGCGATACCAATATTCAATAAACGTGCGGTTTCTGTACGGTTGCCGCGTGTGTGGTTAAGCACGCGTTGTATATGTAGTTTTTCTATGGAATCCAAATCAAATGCAAGCTTGTTGGGAAGGTCAGAAATAATTTGCTCCTGCATGTTATGAGGAAGCAAAGATTCGTTTAAACCACTATCACCGGTTAAAATAATGGCCCGTTCAATAATATTTTTCAGTTCCCGTATATTTCCCGGCCAATGGTATGCTTCCAGCTTTTTAATAAATGTTTGGCTTAATACCGGTATTGCCTTTTTTACCTTTACTGCAAAATATTGTACAAAATAAGCTGCCAACAATTTAATGTCCTTTTTTCGTTCGCGCAGTGGAGGCAGTACGATCTGGAATACCGATAATCGATAATAAATATCTAACCGAAAAGTGCCTTTAACCGTTTCGGCAAGCAAGTCGCGGTTTGTGGCCGCAATAATACGCACATTTACATGGGTGGGTTTTGTGTCCCCAATTTTAATAAACTGCTGCGATTCCAGCACACGCAAAAGTTTTGCCTGCAAATCCAGGTCGAGTTCGCCAATTTCATCTAAAAAAATAGTCCCTCCGCTGGCTTCTTCAAAAAGGCCTTTTTTATCTTTTAAAGCATTGGTAAAAGCGCCGGCCTTGTAACCAAAAAGCTCGCTTTCCAGTAATTCTTTGGTAAAAGCGCTACAGTTGACCGCAACAAATGCTTTTGAATTACGGTTGCTGGCCTGGTGGATCGCTTCTGCAAATACTTCTTTACCGGTTCCCGTTTCGCCAAGCAGCAGCACTGTCGTATCTGTTACAGCAACTTTACGGGCTAGATCAACAGCATCTGTTATAGCGGGGGAAGTTCCGATGATCCGTTCAAAACCAAACCTGACGCTTAATTTATTTTCCAGCTCACCCACACGTTGCTGTAAAAGTGCCTTATCCATTGCTTTGCTTACCAGGGGGATGATCTTTTCGTTGTCGTCGCCTTTGGTAATGTAATCAAAAGCGCCATGTTTAATAGCTTTAACGCCATCGCTAATGGTTCCGTAAGCGGTTAAAACAATAATTTCAGTTGCAGGCCAGTTTGCTTTAATTTTTTTCGTAAGTTCAATACCGTTAATGTCTGGTAGTTTTACATCGCTTATGATCACTTCTATCGTTTCCTGTTCCAACTTTTTCAAACCATCTTTTGCCGTTGCGGCTTCAAAAACTTCATAACCTTCCAACTGCATGATTCGCGAAAGCAACTTGCGCAAACGTTCCTCGTCATCAATAATAAGTAATTTACCTTTTTGCATTTAAAGGGGAATGGGTTTTATTTTGAAATTATTTTGAGTTGAACAAACAGGAAACCATTACTATAGATACTTATATTTTGAATAACCTTTAAGTGGTACAACACTAAGATTTAACAGATAAAAGAAGCATTCGATTCCTTAGGCATCAAAATTACCATTAGTAATTTTAAAAAAACGGCTATTGGTGCCTTTGATACCTTTTTAGAGGGAATTATTTTAATATAAGTTTGCCAAATATTTGCATCAAATTAAATGATTTTTATAGTTAAAATTGCTTTTCCTTAATTATTAAGTACTTTTGAAGGTTGTGTTTTTTTAACTTTTATCGATCTTGTTTAGCTTCATGCTGAAAGTTGTTGTTTTAATATTGAACAAATTTAAAATATGCCTGTAAAAGAAGCATCGTTCTTTGTATTTACACCACGGGTTTTATTTCAGCCTATCCATCCCCTCCGTTTTTTTATATTATGAATACACATTTAAACCTAAAACGATTATCAGCTGCAGGTATGCTGGTTACACTGGGGATTATTTTCGGTGATATCGGTACTTCGCCATTATATGTATTTCAAACTTTGCTGTCTGAAGGCGGAACAGCCAACCAGGAACTGGTGCTAGGGTCTATATCCTGCGTGTTCTGGACGTTAACCCTGCAAACTACCTTTAAATATATTTTCATTACTTTACAGGCAGACAATAAAGGCGAAGGCGGGATCTTTTCCCTATATGCATTAGTGCGCAGGTACGGCAAATGGCTTGCAATTCCTGCCATTATCGGTGCAGGCACTTTATTGGCCGATGGCATTATTACACCGCCTATTTCGGTTACTTCCGCTATAGAAGGCTTACATTTGGTGCCTAACTTATCATCCTTTATTGTACCTGGAAATGAATTGGTACTGTTTATTGTGATCGGTATTATTTTACTGCTTTTCTTTTTCCAGCAGTTTGGCACCAAAGTCATTGGTTCTGCTTTTGGCCCCATCATGCTGCTTTGGTTTTTAATGTTGGGGGCATTAGGCATGATGCAAATTGCGCAATATCCGCAAATTTTTAAAGCCTTAAGTCCGCATTACGGATTTGAATTATTAACCAATCATCCACATGGCTTCTGGTTGTTGGGCGCAGTGTTTTTATGTACCACAGGTGCCGAAGCATTGTATTCAGATTTAGGGCACTGCGGCCGTAGAAATATCCAGGTAAGCTGGATATTTGTCAAAACCACTTTGATGCTCAACTACCTGGGCCAGGGCGCCTGGGTACTTTTGCAACCTGCCCATACTTCTTTTATCAACATAAACCCATTCTTCCAGATCGTGCCACATGCGTTTTTGATACCCAGTATCATTCTGGCAACTTTTGCCACCATTATTGCCAGTCAGGCTTTGATCAGCGGCTCTTTTACCCTCATCAGTGAAGCAATGAGCATGAATTTTTGGCCAAGGGTAACTATTAAATACCCGAGTGATATCCGCGGGCAGATTTATATCCCGAGTATTAACTGGTTGTTGTGCTTTGGATGTATTGCAGTTTCATTGTATTTCAAAACATCAGAGGCAATGACAGCTGCCTATGGATTTTCGATCACCATTGCCATGCTGATGACAACTATTTTAGTTTATCATTTTATAAGATATGTAAAGCATTGGCCACTATGGTTGGTAATTATCATCCTGTGTGTGTTCGTTACGGTAGAAGGCTCTTTTTTTGTTGCCAACGCCGCTAAACTATTAAAACGGTTGTTTTTCCTGGTTTTCGAAATAGGTTTGATCTTCACCATGTATATTTGGTTCAGGGCCAGAAAAATCAACAACAGATTACTGATTTTTTCAGATTTGAAAGACAAAATACCGATGTTTAAGGCATTAAGTGCTGATCAATCTGTACCAAAATTTGCAACACATATCATTTATCTTACAAAAGCAAACAACAGCAGCCAGATCGAACAAAAAATATTGTATTCCATATTCAGCCGGATGCCAAAACGGGCAGACATATACTGGTTTATCCATATTGAAAGAGCGGATGACCCCTATACAATGGAATATAGTATTGAAGAACTTGCAGATGATAAAATCATCCGGGTAGAATTCAGGTTAGGTTTCCGGGTACAGCCACGTATCAATGTATTGTTCCGAAGGGTTGTGCAGGACATGGTTGCCAATAAAGAACTGGATATTACCAGTCCTTATGAATCCTTAAGTCAGTATAACCTGGCAGCGGATTTCCGTTTTGTCCTTTTAGAAAAATTCCTTTCTTATGAAAATGAATTCAGTATGAAAGAAGGGTTTATCCTTCGAGCCTATTTTGCCATTAAACAGTATGCTGTGTCTGATGAAAAAGCTTATGGTTTGGACACCAGCGAAACAAGGATCGAAAAAATCCCGTTGGTTGTAACGCCATTTTCTAAATTTGCTTTAAAACGGGTTGCGCCACAGGACATTGCAGAGTAGCATCTAACCCTATTCCATTAAAGAAAGTTCATCCTGTATAACTGAAAGAGTCGTGACCGTGGCAGGTGAAGGAATTATTGCGATTAGCATACTACCCTTCTACCTGAAACTAAGGCTTGTTTAAATTTTGTTTGTTTTATTTTCGGTGCTTCTTTTATCACCTTAAAATATATATTTATATATCCAGGCTTTTTTGTATTGGCGTGAGGTATGAATACAAAATTTACAGGCATAAAAGAAGCACATGATTTTTTTGAAATAAAATTATAAAACAGTTCTTGTGCAACTACAAGTTTTAACCCTACCAAAATGAAAAAAAACCTTTCACATTGGTAGGGTTTTTTTTGTAACAATTTATTGATAATGAATTAAAATATTGATTATCAAAGCATTTCTTCAAAAAAAAATTTCTGGTATCCCTTTTGGCAACACTTATCAAAATTGAAATACGATGATGACCTTATTACTCTTCCTGGCAATACTTATAAGCTGCTGGGTTATTTTTAAATCTATTGACTGGTTCGAAAAAATCTGAAAAACATGTTAGCACTCTTTATTATTTCTTTAGCAGTATTTGCCTATATGGTATATGTGTTGCTTAAACCCGAAAAATTTTAATTGACCGCCGATGAACACTGAACTATTAGGCATCATAGCATCATTAGTGATAACGCTATTGATTGCTATTCCTTTAAGCAAATATCTGGCTAAAATGTTCGCCGGAGAGAAGGTATGGACTGACTTTATGAAGCCTTTTGAAAGAGGCCTTTTTAAGCTTTCAGGCATTAATCCGAACGAGCCGATGAATTGGAAACAATTTTTAAAGGCCATGCTTACCATAAACATTTTATGGCTGGTTTATGGTTTTTTTGTGCTCATTCATCAGGATAAGCTACCCTTAAATCCCGACGGCAATCCTGGCATGACACCCGATCTGGCCTTTAACACCATTATCAGTTTTGTGGTTAACTGTAACCTTCAAGATTATTCTGGCGAAACCGGGGCAACTTATCTTACACAGCATTTTATATTTATGTTCCTGCACTTTGTAAGTGCTGCAACCGGCATAGCTACCGCTATAGCTGTTTTCAAAGCTTTCCGTGACAAAACCACGACTGACCTGGGCAACTTCTGGAACTACTTTGTAAAAGCCATTACCCGTTTGCTGCTGCCGGTATCTGCAATAATAGCTTTAGTGTTAACTTTTAACGGTACACCTTCCAGCTATACAGGTAAAGATAAATTTATCTCTTTACAAGGGGATACGGTAAATGTTTCGAGAGGTCCCGCTGCACAAATGATTGCCATTAAACACCTTGGCACAAACGGTGGTGGCTGGTTTGGTGCCAACTCTACCCATCCGCTTGAAAATCCGAACTATCTGACCAATATGGTAGAAATTATAGCACAATTTATTATACCTGTTGCTATGGTATTGGCTTTTGGTTACTTTATCCGCCGCAAAAAATTAGGATGGGTTATTTTTGGTGTGATGACAATAGGAATGTTCATGTTGATGATACCATCCATCAGCAGCGAACTTGGCGGCAATACCGCTATTGCAAAAATGGGTGTTGCCCAGGCTACCGGAGCTATGGAAGGTAAGGAAGTACGCTTTGGCCCTACAGCAACGGCTTACTGGAGCACCCTCACCACTATTACATCTACCGGTTCTGTAAATGGCATGCACGATAGCACGATGCCTTTAACCGGAGCTTGGGAATTGTTGGCTATGATGATCAATGCCTTTTTCGGCGGCTGCGGTGTAGGTATGTTAAATTACTTTACTTACCTTATTATTGCCGTGTTTATAGCCGGATTGATGGTTGGCCGCACGCCCGAGTTTTTAGGGCATAAGGTAGAAGCAAGGGAAGTTAAGATCGCTGCACTGATTACGCTGTTAAGCCCTTTCCTTATCATGGTAGGCACAGCATTGTCAAGTTACGTATTTTTAAATTACGCCAATGCCAACTGGGCTGTTAAGCCCTCTACCTGGCTCAACAGCCCGGGATACCACGGCTTTTCGGAGATGCTTTATCAATACACCTCATCCAATGCAAATAATGGCTCTGGCTTTGAAGGTTTGGCCGACAACAATATCTTTTGGAATGTTAGCACAGGTTTTGTTCTTATCCTGGGCCGCTTTCTGCCGATTATAGGCCCGGTAGCCATAGCAGGTTTACTGGCACAAAAGAAGTACATACCCGAATCGGCAGGTACGCTTAAAATCGATACCGTAACTTTTGGTATCATGACGTTTGCTGTCATCATGGTATTAAATGCCTTATCTTATTTCCCTGCCCTGGCATTAGGCCCGATAGCAGAGTATTTCTCCATGCCTAAGTAAGCCTCACCCCAACCCCTCTCCACAATAGAGGGGCCTTAGAATACAAAAAATGAAAACTTCTAATAAATTATTTGAACCAGCTTTAGTTAAAACTGCCTTAAAACAGTCGTTCATCAAGCTCAATCCAAAAGTAATGCTCCGAAACCCGGTGATGTTTACGGTTGAAATAGGTACGGCAGTTATGTTATATGTGAGTATCTATAGTTTTACACACCGTGGCCAGGGTTCATCCGGATACAATTTTGCCATATTCATTACGCTTCTGCTCACTGTGTTATTTGCAAACTTTGCAGAAGCCATAGCCGAAGCACGCGGCAAAGCACAAGCAGACAGCCTTCGCAAAACCCGTGAAGACACGCCTGCAAATTTAATAGCTGCGGATGGCAGTATCACTTCTGTATCATCCAGCCAGCTTAAAAAAGGGGATTTTTTTGTTTGCGAAGCCGGAGATACGATCCCTACAGATGGAGAAATTGTAGAGGGTTTGGCCACAATTGACGAATCGGCTATTACGGGTGAATCTGCACCGGTGATCAGGGAATCAGGCGGCGACAAATCCTCTGTAACAGGCGGTACAAAAGTACTGTCCGACAAGATTAAAGTACTGGTAACCACACAGCCTGGCGAAAGCTTTTTAGACAAAATGATTGCTTTGGTGGAAGGTGCATCCCGTCAAAAATCACCCAATGAAATAGCATTGACTATTTTGCTGGCGAGTTTTACGCTGATCTTTATTATCGTATGCGTAACCTTAAAACCGTTTGCAGATTATGCGCACACACCTATTACGATTGCCGCATTGATCTCCCTGTTTGTTTGCTTAATCCCTACTACGATTGGCGGTTTGTTATCTGCCATCGGTATTGCTGGAATGGACAGGGCTTTACGTGCAAATGTAATTACCAAATCCGGAAAAGCAGTAGAAACAGCTGGTGATATTGACGTGTTGCTGCTGGACAAAACCGGTACCATTACGATAGGAAACCGTAAAGCCACCCATTTCTGGCCCGCCCCTGGCGTATCGATCGATAATATGCTGAAAGCAGCTGTACTTTCGTCCCTTGCCGATGAAACGCCCGAAGGCAAATCTATCATAGAACTGGCACAGCAAAGCAAAGTACCTGTTGATTTACAAGCTCCCGAAGGATCTGAATTTATCAAGTTTACAGCAGAAACCCGATCAAGCGGTATAAACCTTACAGATGGGACATCCATACGGAAAGGTGCTTTTGATTCTATTCGTGAGATGGCACAAAGTGCAAATAAACAGGTACCTGCCGAAGTAGAAGAACAGGTTAGAACAGTTTCTTCTAATGGTGGTACGCCTTTAGTTGTGGTTCAAAACAATGACATATTGGGCACGGTGGAATTGCAGGATATTATTAAGCCAGGCATTTCCGAACGTTTTGAACGGCTGCGTAAAATGGGGATAAAGACCGTAATGGTGACCGGGGACAACCCGCTGACGGCGAAATACATTGCAGAAAAAGCCGGTGTAGATGATTTTATTGCAGAGGCTAAACCTGAGAATAAAATGGACTATATTAAACTGGAGCAGGCAAGCGGTAAATTAGTGGCAATGATGGGCGATGGTACCAATGATGCCCCTGCCCTTGCACAGGCCGATGTTGGCGTGGCCATGAACAGTGGTACCCAGGCTGCAAAAGAAGCGGGCAACATGGTGGACCTGGACAATGACCCAACCAAATTGATTGAGATTGTGGAGATAGGCAAGCAGTTGTTGATTACACGCGGTACTTTAACCACTTTTTCTATTGCCAATGACGTAGCCAAATACTTTGCCATTGTTCCGGCTTTGTTTATTGCTTCGATACCTGCATTGCAAAGCATTAACATCATGCGCTTGAACAGTCCGGAAAGCGCTATCCTCTCCGCTGTGATTTTTAACGCCATTATTATTCCGTTACTCATACCGTTAGCACTTAAAGGTGTAGAATACAAACCTATCGGTGCCAGTGCATTGCTTCGCCGCAACTTATTGATTTATGGTTTTGGCGGTGTGATTGCTCCTTTTATCGGCATAAAATTAATAGATCTGCTCATCTCAACCATGTTATAAAATCATGAAACGCTATCTCGTACAATCCATCCGTTTAACCCTTGTACTTACTGTTTTGCTGTGCATTGTTTATCCCGTGATTATTGCATTTGCCGGCCGCCTTTCTAAAGGGGGCGGAAACGGCGAAACGATATCTGTAAACGGAAAAGTAGTTGGTTATGCCAATATCGGACAAAAGTTTACCAAAGATGAATATTTTTGGTCCCGCCCTTCTGCTGTTGATTATAATGCAGCAGGCTCCGCCGGATCCAACAAAGGCCCTTCCAATCCGGACTATTTAAAAGATGTGGAAGCCCGTATCCAAAACTTTTTAAAACATAATCCCGGTGTAACCCGTGCAGAAATCCCTGCCGATCTGGTTACAGCTTCTGGCAGTGGTTTAGATCCTGACCTATCCCCGCAAGCAGCTCAAATTCAAACTGCACGTATTGCTAAAGTGCGCAACATTCCGGTACAGCAAGTAGTACAATTGGTTAATCAACAAACCGAACAACCTCTATTTGGCTTATTTGGGCCTCCTAAAGTTAATGTGCTTAAACTAAACATTGCATTAGATCAGTTAAAAAAATAAATGAATAAATAGAGCCGTTTAAATTTCATCCAAATTTATTTTCCATGCTTCTTTTATCACCTAAAAAATAGTAAACTTCTAACATTTTTGCAGATAAAATACAAACACAGATTTTACAGGCATAAAAGAAGCATCAATAATTTTTCAGGTATAAATTTAAACAGGCCTTATAATATTCTACATAAATTAAAAAACAATATTTTCCCTTAAAGCTATTTAATAATAATTCTATTTATGTAGGCATATATTTGTTATTGCAGAAAACCATAAAAACAACTATAATAGTTTGCAAAAGGAAGTTTCTACAGCATACTTATATTTAAGATTAATATTCCAACATCATGAATTTAACTTTATATTTTAACCCGGCACATTAGCTTCTGATTTTTTAAAAAGATATTTTCTAAACGTTAGCAATGCTTCTTTTATGCCTGTAAAATCCATGTTTGCAAAAATGTTGTTTTAAACAGCCCTAAAGAAATATCAGACCCTGTCCAACGGGATTGAAACAAAGATTATAAAAGCTTCAATATTAAATTTTGAAAAAAATCATATTTAGTGCAGTTATGCTATGTGTAGGCCTGTTGGCTTCGGCACAAGAAAATACGAATACAGAAGGCAAACTGAAAGATTCTACCAAAATAGCGAGCAAGCCAAAAGACAGCACAAAAACAGATGGAAAACTGACCATAAGCGGTTATGCCGAAATTTATTATGGTTATGATTTTAACCGTCCTGCTAACAATAACCGCCCTTCCTTCGTTTACTCACACAATCGCCACAACGAAGTCAACCTTAACTTAGGTTTTATTAAAGCCAATTATCAGAGTGATCAAATCAGGGCAAACTTGGCATTGATGGCCGGAACTTATGCCAATGCTAACCTGGCTGCCGAACCCGGTGTGTTAAAAAATATTTTTGAGGCAAACGCCGGGATTAAAGTATCTAAAACAACTGATTTATGGGTAGATGCCGGGGTATTTTCCTCCCACATTGGTTTTGAAAGTGCTACGTCAAAAGATGATTGGGTGCTTACACGAAATATATTGTCTGATAATACACCATATTATGAATCAGGGGTTAAGCTAACGTACATTACAAAAAATGGCAAATTATTGCTATCAGGATTGTATTTAAATGGCTGGCAACGTATCAACCGTGAAATTAACAACAGTAAACCTGCGGGCGGTTCACAGGTACTTTGGAAACCTACGGATAAAATCACTTTAAACTACAGTAATTATTTGGGCACAGAAGGTGCAGACTCAGTAAGTGTGCGTAGGTTTTACAATGATTTTTACGGCATATTCCAGGTTACCAGTGCTTTTGGCATTATTGCCGGTTTAGATTATGGCATTCAACAACAAGTTAAAGGAAGCAAGGATTATTACCAGGTATTTTTACCGGTTGTAATTGCCCGTTACCAATTTACAGATAAATGGGCAGTGGCCAGCCGGATAGAATACTACCGGGACAAGAATAATGTCCTTATTTCTTTAGGTGCACCAAATGGTTTTGTAACCAGCGGTTATTCAGCAAACCTTGATTACAAGCCTAGGAGCAGTGCACTTATCAGAATAGAAGGAAAACTATACAACAGCCAGGATGCAGTATTTACCAGGGTAGGCAAACCGGTAAAAACCAGCCCGGTAATTACAGCAAGTTTTGCTGTTTCATTTTAAATATCGAAAGGGAATGTGAGCACTCCTTTTACAGTTAAAAAAAGCAATGCATTTATATTCAGCCGTGCAATTATTAATTTTGATTACAGCTATCCTTCTGCTAGCTGTCCCTGTAGGAAAATATCTGTTCAATGTTTATCAGGGAAACTCTTCCCTGCTGGATTTTTTAAAACCTGTCGAAGAATATCTGTTTCGGCTTTGCCGGATCAACAGCAATCGACCTATGGATTGGAAGCAATATATCCTGGCATTACTGGCCATTAACGCAATATGGTGGTTAATGGCTTTTTTTTTACTGCTTTTCCAAGCCCGTTTACCGTTAAACCCAGCCGGAAACCCGTCAATGAGCTGGCATCTCGCCTTCAATTCTTCCATCAGCTTTTTAACCAGCACTAACCTGCAACACTACTCCGGCGAAACAGGCGCTACCTATTTAACGCAAATAGTTGTATTTACTTTTTTACAATTTGTAAGTGCAGCCACCAGTCTTGCCGCTGGTGTTGCCATTGTAAGGGGTTTTATCAAACAATCCGGTGATGGTATCGGCAATTTTTTTAATGATCTGCTACTCTCCATAACGCGTGTGCTCTTGCCTTTAAGTATCCTTTTTGCTATTTTGTTGATGTTTTGCGGCGTTCCGATGAACTTTAACAAACCTGCAACCATTACCACACTTCAAGGCCAGCAGGTTACAGTTGCCAACGGGCCGGTTGCGGCGATGCTGCCCATAAAAGAACTGGGTTCAAATGGCGGCGGCTTCTTTGGGGCCAATGATGCGCATCCTTTCGAAAACCCCAATATTTTCTCTTTTATCATCCACGTGGTAATGGTACTTCTTTTACCGGCTGCTTTTATATTTTTTGTAGGGTTTTATTTGGAGGAGAAAAAGTTTTCCCGGATGATCATCGGTATCATGGCAATTGGTTTTATCATGCTTACCATTCCCATTATGGCCCGGGAAATCAACGGAAACCCGGCACAGCAAAAAATGGGCATTTCTATTTCGCAGGGCAATATGGAAGGTAAAGAAGTTCGTTTAGGGTCAACACTTTCTTCGTTTTATGCCGGGTTGAACATTGTTGTACCTGCCGGAACAACCGTTTCTTCGCATGATAGCTACATGCCTTTATCGGGCATCTATATGTTACTCGGTATGCAAATTGATGCTTTTTTTGGCGGTGTTGGCAGCGGGTGGATCAATATGCTGATATTCCTGATCATTGCCATATTTATCGGTTCGCTCATGATAGGCCGAACACCTGAATTATTTGGCCGGAAAGTAACTTTGCGGCAAATACAGGCAGCTGCAATAATCTATCTTTTACAACCTTTAATTTGCTTAGGATTAACAGGTATTGCTTTATTTATTTATCGGCATTTTCCCGGAGGTAACAATAGCTTGAGTTGGTTTAGTAACAATGGCCCGCATAATTTCACAGCTGTGCTGTACGAGTTCACCTCATCTTATGCCGGTAACGGATCAAACTTTGGAAGCCTCGGCAACAATACGGTTTTCTGGAATTTAACTACTGCTTTTGCCATGCTTTTCGGCAGGTTTGTCCCCCTTTTAGGCGGCTTGTATATTGCCGGTTTAATGCGCGGTCAAATTTATACACCAGCATCCGCAGGCACTTTAAAAACAGACTCGTTAAGTTTTGGCGTATTGCTTTTTTTCGTCATCATCGTCCTGCAATCGTTGTCTATGTTTTCGAGTTTTGTTTTGGGTCCGATCAATGAACATTTAAAATTCATCCATTAAATGGCAGAAAAAGGACAACCAGACACTTCGGTCAAGGATTTTATCGAACTGGTAAAAAAATCCAGGCGCGGCAAGTTTAAGATTTACATTGGCATGAGTGCCGGTGTGGGTAAAACCTACAGGATGCTGCAGGAAGCCCACGCCCTGTTGCGTAATGGTATTGGTATCCAAATAGGTTATATTGAAACGCATAACAGGGTCGAAACGCATAACTTGCTGGCAGGTTTGCAAGTGATCCCAAAGCGTAAAGTTTTTTACAAAGGCAAGGAACTAGAGGAAATGGACCTGCAAGCCATTTTAAACCGCCACCCGGAAGTGGTTATTGTTGATGAACTGGCACATACCAATATTGAAGGCAGTAAAAACAACAAACGCTGGCAGGATGTGCTGGATATTTTAGAAGCCGGTATCAGTGTGATCTCGGCAGTGAACATTCAACATTTGGAAAGCATTAACGAAGAGATAGAAGCCATTACCGGCATTGCCATTACAGAACGGATACCAGACAAAGTGCTGGAACTGACGGATGAAATTGTAAATATTGACCTTACTGCCGATGAATTGATTGACCGGTTGAAGGAAGGAAAGATTTATGACAAAAGCAAAGTAGATACAGCTTTGCAAAATTTTTTTCAGCCGGACAAGATATTGCAATTGCGCGAATTGGCCCTAAAAGAGGTAGCGCATCACCTGGAGCGCAAAATAGCGGTAGAAGTACCTAAACAAATAAAGCTAAGGTCCGAAAAGTTTTTGGCCTGCATATCTTCCAATGCAGAAACAGCAAAAATTGTGATCCGAAAAACGGCGCGCTTAGCCTCCTATTACCGCTCGCAATGGATTGTGCTTTATGTGCAAAGCAGCAGCGAAAGCCTTGACCGTATCAAGCTGGACAAACAACGGCACCTGATCAATAATTTGAAATTAGCCACAGAACTGGGGGCCGAGCTTTTAAAAATAAAAAGCGACCAAATCACACAAACCATCATGAAGGTGGCAGAAGAAAAAGAAGTAACAACGATATGCATCGGGAAACCGCATTTAAAGCTTTTCCAGGTAATATTAAGAACCGGAGCGTTTAACGAACTCCTTAACAAGTTAGCAGCCACAGAAACCGATTTAGTGATCTTATCATGAAAGTAAAAAACAAACTTCGTTTAGGGTTCGGCTTTTTGTTTATTGTCGTACTCTTTTTTGGCACCGTTTCTATATTCTACATCAACGAAATATCAAACAGTGCAAAAGTAATTTTGAAAGACAACTATGAAACCCTAAACTTTGCCCGTGAAATGCGTACTGTTTTAGACGAGAACAGCCTGCCGCTTAACCCTGCATCAATAGCAACTTTTAATGAGCAATTGGTTAAAGAAGAAAACAACATAACCGAAGTTGGCGAGCCGCTGGCAGTAAAAAACTTGCGCAGGGCATTCACTAAACTCCAAAATACAACTGCACCTATTGCAGAACAACAACAAGCTGCAAAAGAAGCAAGGAGAAGTTTGCGCAGTATAGAAATATTGAACATGCAGGCCATCGTTCATAAAAACGATCAGGCACAAGCTTCTGTTAAAAATGCCACCCTGTTTCTGGGTTTGGCCGGCACGTTCACCTTTTTGGTATTGTTCAGTTTTAGTGTAAATTTTCCTGGTTTTATCGCCAACCCTTTAAATACTTTACTGGAAGGTATCCGGGAAATAGCCCGGAAAAATTACAACCAGCGCATCCATTTTGAAAAAATGGACGAGTTTGCAGAAGTTGGGGATGCTTTTAATGATATGGCTGCCAGGCTGAACGAATGGGAAAACAGCACTTTATCTAAGATTATATCGGCAAAGCTGCGGATCGAAACGATTATTGAGCAAATGCAAGATGCTATTATCGGTGCAAACGAAAAGCAGGAAATATTATTTATCAACACGGCCGCAAAAAACATCCTCAACCTGAACGAACAAAAGGTAGAAGGCAAATCTGTTTTTGAAATCACCAAGGGCAATGACCTGTTCAAATCTATTATCGATGACAAAAAAGCAGGAAAGCCCTTTAAAATTGTGGTAGATGGAAAGGATTCCCATTTTCAGTTAGAAACACGGGAAATTAACGTTCCAAACATAACGCCAAACATAAGCGAAGCATTAAATGTGGCCAATAAATCAGCAGGGAAAGTTTACATTTTGCGCAATATCACCGAGTTTAAGGAACGGGATGAAGCCAAAACAAACTTTATTGCCACCATTTCGCACGAATTGAAAACACCAATTTCGGCCATAAAAATGAGTTTAAAACTCCTGGCCGATAACCGTATAGGCAGCTTGAACAAAGAACAGGAACAATTGGTGCAGCATATTAGTGAAGATAATGAGCGTTTGCTCAAGATTACTTATGAGCTGCTCGACCTGTCGCAAATTGAAACCGGGAACATCCAACTCAACTTTATACCAACACAACCGGAGCAGATTGTGCAATATGCCATTAAAGCTATTCAGTTTGAAGCCGAACAAAAAGGTGTTGACATCGAACAACTTCTCGCTTCTAAATTACCAAACATTCATGCAGATGTAGAGAAAACAGCCTGGGTAATGATTAATTTCTTGTCGAACGCTTTACGATACAGTCCGCCAAAATCAAAAATCATCGTTCAGGTTGTGCCTAAAGGGAAAACGGTTGAATTTTCTGTAAAAGATTTTGGCAAAGGCATAGAAGCTAAGTACAAAGAGCGTTTGTTCGACCGCTACTTCCAGGTGCCTACAGACGGGCAAAACAAGTCGGGTTCGGGTTTGGGGCTGGCCATATCCAAAGATTTTATAGGTGCCCAGGGCGGGCAAATTGGTGTAGAAAGTGAAGTTGGCGAAGGCAGCCGCTTCTATTTTCAATTACCCGCCATGAGTGTTTAAAGGATAGATACAAACCAAAATATGTGTAAGCAATGCTTCTTTTAGCCCTATAAAATTAGTGCCGGGCAACAAGAGATCAGCGATGAGCCATCGGAAATGAACCGGCCCTCAACAATGAACTATAGATTTTTGGGTGATAAAAGAAGCATGCAATTAATGAAGTATGCTTTTAAAAGATACATGTAAACAAAATTTTAGTGGCAATGGAAACAGCGGAAATATTGGGGGACCTGAAACGGATAGAAGTAAGTTTTCAGGTTCAAAAACAACTGATAAACTACCTCAAATCCAGGGATGTTAAAATACGAAGGACGTTGTTGTTGTGCAGCGTCCTGACCTTATTTAATTATCTGATCATAATTTTTAATGTTATAAAACTTCACACAACTGTTAAAACCGGTTATCCATGGCCTTTGATCATAATTTTGTCTGTTATATACATTTCTTTTGCAATATTCCTTTGGTTTAGACTGAAGATCAATATCTATAAACCCACCGAATCAAATAGTATCAAGAAAGAATTTTTCAACTTTAAAGTGCAAACCGCAAACCTGCAGATCGAATTTTTAAAAGCCTGTGTAATTACTTATTCACTTATTTTAATAACTTCTTGCTTATTTATTTGGTTCGATAAGGAATATAGCGCACATAAAATCATACAAATAACAATGCCTGTAGGTACAATTATCTATGGCGCTGGTTTATTCTTACTTTTAAAGTTGAACCGGATCAGGAAAACTTACACCAATAATATTTCTATCATCAATAAAAGTTTAGTTGGCCAAAGTAATGAACAATGAACGAAATCTTTTTTTATAAGAAGACGGAAGCATTTGCTGTTAGAGAGGGTTTGCAATCAAGTGAATGCAAAGCCGCATTTATCGTTCGGCAATTTGGGCCTGTTCTGATTTATATCCAAACCATCAGCAGGCTTAGGATGGAAGATAATGCTTCTTTTATCCCTAAAAAATGTGTGTCAGTTAATTCGCGGTGCTATGAACTATGATCAACTTACTATTTTTTGTGTGATAAAAGAAGCATTAAAAGTATTTTAAATAAAATTTAACAGAATTTAATCCTATTAATTGTAGTAGTTAAAATATATTTTTACAGTACGAAATAGTTATCAAAACTATAGTATAATTATGAACCCGGTAAGCCATACAAGTATCAAGCAATTTCAATCGCAAGTAAAACTTACAGGGGTCCTTATAGCCACCGGTATTGTTTTTGGCGATATCGGCACTTCGCCCCTTTATACCTATACGGCCATTTTTCATCCGGGCGAAGTAGTAAATGCAGCAAAAGCCCTTGGTGTTTTAAGCTGTGTGATATGGACACTTACTTTACAAACAACGGTTAAATACATACTCATCACTTTACAGGCCGATAATAATGGCGAGGGCGGTATCTTTTCCCTTTATACGTTAATAAAACGCTATTATGGTAAATGGGCCGTGATACTTGCCATTTTAGGTGGTTCGTTTTTGGTTGCAGATGGTATTATCACACCTCCTATTTCGGTGTCATCGGCTATTGAAGGCCTTCGGTTATTTTATCCCCACATGGATACCATACCGATCATCATTGCCATTCTGATATTCTTATTTGTTATCCAACAGTTCGGCACTCAAAAAATCGGTAAAATTTTTGGGCCTATAATGGTTGTTTGGTTCACGTTTATCGGTGTAATCGGTTTACTGGCATTAAGTAAAGACTTTAGTGTGTTGAGGGCACTTAATCCCATGTATGGTATTGATTTGCTGACTCATTACCCTAAAGGCTTTTGGCTATTGGGCGGGATATTTCTTTGTACTACAGGTGCCGAAGCCTTGTACAGTGATATGGGGCATGTTGGCCGTAACAATATCCGTGTGAGTTGGATTTTCATAAAAATTACGCTTATACTTTCTTATGCCGGGCAAACTGCCTACCTTTTAAGTGCAGGTACGGTAAACAATTTAAGCCCTTTCTTTAACATTGTTCCTTTAGTTATATATGTACCGGCCGTTATCTTATCTACTTTTGCAACCATAATAGCCAGCCAGGCACTTATCAGTGGTTGTTTTACGCTGGCAAACGAGGCTATACACCTTGGCCTTTGGCCCAGGCATAAAATTGTTTTTCCAAGTAAAATCAAAGGGCAGCTTTATATCCCTTTCTTCAACTGGTCATTAATGGCGGCTTGTATCGGAGTAGTGCTATACTTCAAAGAATCAACAAAAATGGAAGCGGCTTTCGGCCTTTCGGTAACCCTGACCATGCTTTCAACCACTTTCCTGATCACGCTTTACTTGTTGTCCAGAAGGCAGTCTTTAGCCATAATCGTCCCTACTACTGTTCTCTTTTTATCAGTAGAGATTTCTTTTTTAATTGCCAATCTCAGAAAGATTGCCGAAGGTGGCTGGATCATGCTGATCATGGGAAGTGCTATTGCTATCATTATGCTGATCTGGAGGCGGGGCAGAAACAACCAAAAACAGCTTATTCTATTTAGTGAATGGGAGCCGAACAATTTAAAACAGCTTGTGGCACTTAGCCATAGCGAAAAAATCGATAACTATACCACCCATCTTATTTACCTTACTTCTTCACCCAGGCCGCAAGGCGTTGAAGATAAAATACTTAATTCCATCTTTACCTCACCTTTAAAAAAAGCAGACGTTTACTGGTTTTTCCATGTGCATATAGCGGATGAGCCTTATACAACCAAATATGAAATCTCCACACTTTCTGCAAATGATGCCTATTACGTAGATTTTAAATTAGGGTTCAGGGTGGCTCCCAGGATTGATTTATTTTTTAGAAAAATAGCTCAGGAATTGATTAAAACAGGAGAACTCAGCCTCGAACATTGTGAAGACCTGAAGTTTGAAAGGAACCCTATCGGCAGTTACAAATTCATTGTCATAAATTCCTTTTTATCCTTTGATAATCAGTTACCTTTTTGGAAAAACCTTTTTATCAGCATTTATTATAGCCTTAAATCAGTAGGTGTAAGGGAAGATGTGAATTATGGCTTAGACCCAAGCAATGTAGTTTTTGAAAAGTATCCGCTTGTTTACAACCCTGCAGAGAATATTACCCTTCAAAGAATAAAATAACCTTTAAGGCATTTGGCTTACTGCTTTTTTTCCTTTTAAAACTGTTTTAAGGCGGCTTCTTCCGGAAATCAGAAAAAGCTGATGTCTGATAGTTCAACACTAATTTTACATGGCTAAAAGAAGTATTCTGATTTTGCAGGAAAAAACAACAAACTTGTATCTCCGCTTTTACAAAGGCCCTCCCGAACTTTGATATTGATTATAATTTAATTAACCTAAATTTGTCTGTTTATCCTTGTAAAATTTGAAACAATATCTAAGGGGCTCTTATAATAAGCTACGGGCAACTAATATCCTGTCTAACTTTTTTAATTTAAGCAGCATACAGATTTCTAACACCTTATTATTGATTCTTATTATTCCGATCATTACACGTGTTATCGGCATTGAAGAATTTGGTATTATTATGTTTGCCAGCAGGTTTTCGCAGCTTGCAGGTGCAGTTGTTAATTATGGTACAAGCCAATCCGGAGTTAGGGATGTTGCTGCAAACCTGGAAGATATAAAAAAGTTAAGCATCGTATATTACAATACGTTGTGCATAAGAGCGTTCATCTTTCTACTTTTTTTAATTTTATTACTTGGCTTACAACACTTTCATATCAAATACTACATATACATTTTACTTTCCGTTCCCATTGTTTTGGCTGAAGTTTTAAATCCCCTTTTTTTTTATATTGGTACAGAAAGGTTAAGGGTCTTTAATATTGTCAATTTAGCATCTAACGTTTTATGTATTTTATTATTAGCCCTTTTTATTAAAAAACCAAATGATTCAGTTTCGGTCAATTTTATCTTAGGCTCGGTTAATGCATTAACTTATTTAGGTTTGTTGATTTATGCAGTCCCGCAATTTAAAATATCTTTTTACCTGCCTTTAAAAAAGGAACTATTGAAAATTGGGAAAGATAATTTTTATCTTACTGTAAACAATATTTCTGTCCATCTACAGCAATCGATCATGATATTTGCCCTGACCAAATGGGGCAATACCTCATTGCTTGGGGCCTATTCTTTGTGTGACCGTATTATCGGGCAATGCAGGAATTTATTGATTACCATTTCAAATGCTTTGTATCCAAATTCGGTCCACTATTACAAACAAAGCACAACATTATGGAATGTGTACCGAAAAAAAATAAAATACCTTGTTGCAAGTGTATTTCTTGCCGGTTCCATCCTATTATACTTCCTTGCTGATTTTGTTGTTTATACCTTAACAAAAGAACATAACGCAATTGCTGTTGTTTTTTTAAGGACCATGGCAATTGTACCAACAGTGGCAGCTTTAAACTTTTCTAATGTGCTTGATCAGCTTTTAAAAAACAACACGGTTTATATTTTCAGGATTGCGTTAATTCTGTTCGTAGTGTCCCTAATGGTAGCTTACACGTTATTAAATTTCGGAAATAATATGTTTATAGGAACTTTTACGCTGATTATTGAAACAAGTGCCTTAATAATGTATGAATACACTGTAAAAAAAACGACCTTAAAAAATGTATAAACCGGTTGCGTTGATCCTGCTTAATTGGAATACGCCGGTACATACCGCAAATTGTATTGTATCTTTAAAACGTTTTTGCGATGAGCGTTTGTTCGACATTATTGTTGCCGACAATGGATCAACAGACGGATCTTTAACCTCTTTGCAAAACCAGTTCCCGGATTTGATTTATATCGAGAACAAAGAAAACCTGGGTTTTGCCGAAGGCAACAACCGCAGCTTGGTTTATTCTATAGAACAAGGATATGTTTATTCATTGGTGCTCAACACCGATACCGAAGTTGATGAAGACATTGTTTCCAAACTGAGCACACATTTAAACAATCACCTGCAAGCAGCGGCAGTACAACCTTGCATATTTTGGATGCATAAAAGAAGCATGGTCTGGAATGGTGAAGGTAGTTTTAACCGGGTGCTGGGCATCACTTCCTCCGATACAAAACCCCCTGTTCAAAATAGTGCAAATACTTATAAAATTGCAGAATGGGTTACCGGCTGTTGCATGCTCATCAGGAACTCGGCTTTAACAAAAAGTGGTTTATTCAACAAAAAGTTCTTTTTATATTATGAAGATGTAGAACTTTCTTTCCGGCTGCGCAGCTTTGGTTATCAATTGCATTATTTACCATCCTGTAAAATGTATCATGAAGCAGGCGTTTCGGCCACAGTAGAAAGAAAAGAAGGTTTTTTGAGTCCGGTTATCCACTATTACACGAGCAGGAACCATATCTGGTTTATAAGACGATACGGAAATGCTGTTTTCTTCCCCATCAATCTAATTTACAACTCCTTTTATTATGGAGCTTTGTTGGTTTATTTTATGTTGAGGGGCCGAAAAGAAAAAGCGACATTTTTAGTAAAAGGTTTGAAAGACGGACTTCTTACTTCAAAAAACATAATTTGGCCTGAAAACAATCAATCAACACACCCATAAGGATGTTTATTTTTCCACTCGTTTTTATCACTTCATTCGTTTTAGCTGCAAGAGAGATATTTAAAGGCAACACGAGCGGGATACTTATATTCATGATTTTTGGGTTATCTATGTACACGACGGCGATGTCGGTTACATTTATGCTGGGGCTGAAGGATTTTATTCCTGTTATGCAATCGTTTAAAGAAGCACTTGTTTTTAGTGTGCTTATCTCAAACATAGCAGGCTTAAAACACCGCCCGAAGTTTCATTACGTTGATTATTTAATATTTGCATTTTTACTATATCTGATTGTCTATGCAATTTTACCTATAGGCGAACAGGGTTTTGTAAACCGGCTAATAGCTTTAAAAAGTATTTCTTTTTATATTGTGGTTTACTTTACGGGGCGCCTTTTTGATCCGAAAACCATTTACATTAATAAATACTTTAATTATATTATATTATTAACTATTGCAACTGCGGCTGTGCTGCTTATTGAAGTAGCTGCACAGAGCCCGTTGCAATTTCATTCCGGATATTTTGATTACAGTTACTACTTTTTCAATCTAGATTCAAGCGGCGATTATGGGCTACAGGTAGCCTTTACCTCGGATAGCGGCTACACCAGGTTTGCCAGTTTTTTCACCAGTCCGCTTGAGCATGCCGGTGCCACGCTGATTGCCCTGGCCGTAATTGCCGGCTTATATACAACGGACGACAATAAATTTAATATTAATGGCATCGGAACGCTTGCCTTGGGCGCTTCGGTGCTGTCTATCCTGTTTGCCTTGTCCCGCGCTCCGCTGGCCAGTTATTTTATAATGATTTATATATATGCATTAATTACCAAAAGGAAATTGATTATCAAAACCTTTCAAATTGCCTTTGGGTTGGCCGCTGTTTATGTTGTGTATCTGTTTTTGCAATTCGAAAATAACCACAGCGGTATTGTCTCGGTTATTTTGAATACAATTGATTTTAGCGATCCATCCAGCGTCGGTCACCTGATACAATGGACAGCAGGGATCGCAGCTATCATCCAGCATCCTTTTGGGCTTGGATTAGGATCATCAGGAAGGGTTGGGGCTACTTTAAATGAAGGTGTAGGCGGCGAAAACCAATTTATTATCATTGGTGTTCAAGCCGGAATAATAGCTTTAGTTTTATCCTTGTTGGTGTTCATCGTGTTTATTAAAATAAGCTTAAAATGGCTTCCTTTATTGAAAGGAAAAGAAAGAAAGGTTTGTATGACTGTTTTTCTTATAAAAATTGGGTTTTTTATATCTACTTTAACTACGGAGATAGAGTCATCCTCTTATTTATCCTACATGAATTGGTTTTTATCTGGTTTATTGATCAGTATTATCATGCAACCAAAAGCAACTCAAACATTGCCTGCACATGATCATTGAAAAAATAATTAGAAAAATAAAAAACGATCCGAATTATAAATGGGAAAGCGCTTACTCTGGCAGGGACATATTTAGCGTTAGTTGGGTAAGATGTAACCAAATACTAAGAGGACTATTTTTAAAGCCTTTTTTAAAACATTCTTCAGGCCTGGTTTTTCTCGGAAATAATGTAAAAGTCCGTCATGCATATCAGTTAAGCACCGGCAAGAATTTAATCCTGGAAGACCAGGTTAGCATCAACGCACTATCTGAAAATGGTATCGTTCTGGGCAATCATGTTTCGATTGCCCGGGATTCCATTTTATTTTGTACAGGCATTATTGCCCAAAAAGGAACCGGCATTACGATTGGCGACAGAACCGGAATCAGCGCACGCGCATATCTTGCCGGACAAGGTGGTATTACAATTGGCAATGATGTGATTATGGGCCCGAATGTGCAGATCTTTTCAGAAAACCATAATTTTTCGGACTTAAACCTTACGATAAAAGAACAAGGCGTAAACAAACATGCTGTTTTTATCGGCAATAATTGCTGGCTTGGCGGAGGTGTAACTATCCTGGCCGGTGTAACATTAGGTGATGGCTGTGTAATTGCTGCCGGAAGTATGGTTACGAAATCTGTGCCTGCAAATTCTATTGTTGCAGGCGTTCCTGCAAAAGTTATTAAAACAAGAAACAAATAAACCATTCATTAGAAGGGCGAAATGAAAATTAAAACTAATAATTTGTTCTTATAATGAAAACCGCAATTATAACAGGAATTACCGGACAGGATGGCGCATACCTGGCTCAGTTGTTAATTAAAGAAAACTATCAGGTTATAGGATTAACCAGGAGCTACAACAATTTTAACAACTCCAATTTTAAGTATCTGAAAATTGAGGATAATGTTAAGATGGAAGAATGCGATTTATTGGATTTTTCCAGTATCATTAAAATTTTATTAAAATACAAACCTGATGAATTTTACAATTTAGCTGCCCAAAGTTCAGTTAATGTTTCTTTTGAACAACCTATCGGAACTATTAATTATAATACACAATCCGTAATTAATATTTTAGAAAGTATCCGGATCTTAAAGCTTGACACGAAAGTTTATCAGGCATCAAGCAGTGAAATGTTTGGGTATGTAGATTTGTTACCGGTCAATGAAATAACACCTTTGCATCCGTTAAGTCCTTATGCAATATCAAAAGCAACCGGGTATTGGATAGGGGTAAACTACAGGGAATCCTATGGAGTATATTGTGCAAACGGAGTTCTTTTTAACCACGAGTCTTACTTACGTAGCCCGAATTTCTTTATTAAGAAGGTTATCAAAACATCATTAGACATCAAAAACAACCTTACCAATGTGCTGGCAGTGGGAAATATTGACGTAAAAAGGGATTTTGGTTTTGCTCCTGATTATGTACAAGCCATGTGGTTATCTTTGCAGCATGATAAAGCTGATGACTACTTGATTTGTTCAGGAAAATCAATCTACTTAAGAGATATTATTATGTACGTTTTTGATCATTTTGGAATCAGCAAGGAAAAACTTGTTGAGGATCCCGCTCTATTTCGGCCAACAGATATTAAAGATATTTACGGAGACAATTCCAAGGCTAAAACAACGCTTAACTGGCAATACGACAAATCATTTTTTGATGTATTGGACATCCTGATCGAAGAGGAAAAAAACAACTATAAAGCAAGTATTGGCAGCAAAAGATAATTGGAAACGAAAAAATTTATGTTAAAACCCTTAACTATTGGAGTTGATATACGAGACCTAAAAAAAGCTAAAACAGGTATCAAAACTTACCTGGAAGAATTGTGCAGGGAATTTAGGGAAATGGATTCTGATGAACTTCGGTTTCATTTTTTAGATACTTCAATCCCAATTTATACCGGTGAACTGAAATTATTAAAATGGGCTGAGCATTTTCGTTATCAGGTATGGAAACAAATCGTATTACCACTAAAAGCCTGGTTCAAAAAATGCGACATTGTTTTTTGTGTGGATAATTGTGTACCTTATGTACATTTAGGTTATAAAACAATTCCGTCTATTCATGATGCGTTTTGTTTTGAATCTCCCGAAGATTACGGTAAATTGTGGTTATGGCTTTATAAAAATACAGCCATTCCGGGAGCAAGAAGATCTCCTTTTGTGATTACGGCAACTTCATACGGAAAAAAACAGATTGCTCATTTTATGAGAATTCCCGCCAACAAACTTATTGTTGTGCCCGATGGCCCGAAAAGAGTAAATTATCATCATGATGATGTTAAAGTACAAATTTTGCAATCATTTTCATTGACACCTTCCAAATATATTTTACATGTGGGTTCGATGTTCAAAAGGAAAAATATCCCTGTTTTGATTTATGCTTTTAGTAAAATAAAGAAAATTGGATACCCTGAATTAAAATTGGTGCTGGCCGGTTCATTAATGACTAACAACTTATCTGATAACGGCCATGAACTGATTCTACAAGCTATTGAAAGCAACGGACTTCAATCCGAAGTGATTATTACCGGTTATTTGACAGACCAGGAGCTGGGACAGCTTTATCAAAATGCTTTACTATATGTTTTTCCCTCGCTAAATGAGGGTTTTGGACTACCGGTTTTAGAAGCTTTTGAACACAATTTACCAGTATTGGTATCCAACAATACCTGCTTGCCGGAAGTTGGCGGCGATGCTGTTTTGCAATTTGACCCTTTTGACGTCGATACTGTTTTTACTGCCATAAAAACAGTATTGGACAACCCTGAACTGAGAAAAGAAATGATCAGCAAAGGCCAAAAACGTTTGAAAGATTTTTCATGGCAATCAACCGCTGCACAAATAGTTGAGGTTTTTAAAAAAGCTGTAGATCAGGTTTAGCGGTTGCTAAATACTTCCACGTGCTCGTTTGCAACTTTTTCCCAGTTAAAAACGCTTAATGCACGTAGCTGCGCTTCTTTTGCAAGTTCCTGCATTTCCGGATAATGGTTTTCGCAATAGTTGATCTCCTCCGTCAGCGAAGCAATATTCCCTTTTTTAAATTTGCGTGCCGTATCCAAAACAGCATATTCGTTCTCTTCGATATCGCTTACGATCAACGGCACGTTCAAACCCATTACCGTTAACACAATGGGCGAAAGCCCTTCCACATCCGAAGGCTGGATGTAGCAGTAAGCATTGGAGATCAAGGTGTTTACTTCATCGCCGTAAATATAGCCGGGAAACAAAACCCGGTCATTGGCCAAATCCTGCAGTTGCTTTTCGTAAGGGGAAGGATTGGGCGAACCACCGATCAGTACTAATTTTTTGGTGGAATTGGAATTGAGGAAAGCCGGGATCAAATAATGCAGTCCTTTATCCGGGATAAACCGGCCGATAAATAAAAAGTATCCGCCTTTTTGCAGGTTGTTTTTTGTTAAAACATTCAGATCCTGTTCATAAGGCTCAATCTCACTTCCGAAGGGAATAAATTTGAATTTTTTGCCGAACTTATCTTCAAACAATTTTTTAGCGATGACATTGTCAAAAATTACTTCGTTGGGCAAATGAGCGGTAAGGGATGCGGATATTCTTAGAAATAACTTGCCGTACCAGGGCCATTTGTCGCGCTTCCAATCTACACCGTCCTGGCTGATAAATACTTTTTTGCCGAACAAACGAAGCGGCAAAGCCCACATACTGTTGCCGCCATTTTGGATATGTACAATATCAGCGGTATTATGAAAAATAATGTCAAATGTGCATTGGAAGGAATGCCACAAAGTATCAAAGCCTTTTTTGCTTATGGTTTTGACCGTTTTGATTTTAACGCCTTTGTACTCGTTTACATCAACAAAAACATTGGGATAACGGCGGTTGTAGGCAACAACGCTATGCCCTCTTTTAACCAATCTGGGAAATAATTCAATAGCAAATTTATCCGCTCCGGCAGCGCCTGCTGCAGGAGGGATTGACCGGAAGCCAAAAGCAGCAATACGCATTAGCAGGAAATTTATAAGGTAGTACTCAGTTCTTTCAAAGCAAGAATTTTCCCGTCTAAGTATTCGGTGTAATAATCGTCAATATACTCTTTCAATGCCACGCGCCAGTCGCGCATGATATTCATGTTCCGTAGTTCCAGTTTCCGGTTAATTAAGCGTTCTGATGACGGCCGTGGTGCAAAATACTCTTTAAAATAACCCGATGTAACTTCATGAAAAGTAACCTCCTGCTCCAGTCCCAATAGACGTACCAATTCTTGTGCAACTTCTACCCTGCTGGTTTCGCCACTGCAAACCAGGTTATACAATCCCCAGTATTCTTTTTCAATCAGCAGTTTTACGTTTTTAGCAAAATCTAAAGTAAAAGTTGGTGTACCGTCTTTGTCGTTCACAATGTGCAGATTGCGTTTTCCGCTTGCCAATTGTTTAATCAGCTTGTTGACGAACTTCTTGTCTTTATCCGGCCCGCCGCCCATCATCCAGCCAGCACGGCAAATGATGTATCTTTTTGCATTTTCGCGTACGTAGCGCTCGCCCATGTATTTGGAACGTGCATAGTGTCCGAGTGGATTGGGTTCGTCCCAGTCATCGTAAAAATCCTTTTTCCCGTCAAAAATACCGGCCGTGCTGATGTACAGCATCGGGATATCTAATTTATTGGCAATAATGACGGCGTTTTCTACGGAAGTAGTATTGGTGAGGTAAGTATCTTCAACATGCAGTTCACAAAATTCAAGATCAGTATAGGCGCCGAGATGGAAAAGATAATCCGGCTTGAAATTTTCAACATCTTGTTTGTACTTATCAAAATTACGAAAATCCAAAAAGCTGAGCCATTTTTCATTTACATCTTTATCTGTACACTTGATCTCGTAATCATTTCTAAAAATGCGGTAAAAAGCTTCACCCAACATTCCACCAGCACCAGCAATGTAAATTTTTTTCTTCATATGGTCGTTTTGGTTATCCTGGCTAACGTTTTAGAATTTTTAGCAGCGGTAGCGTTTTATAGTTATCCTTAAACTTCAAAAGTAACTTTTTTTGCCTCAAACCAGAATGTTTTTTAAAACACAGTTAATTTTAGTTTGATGTTCTGTTAAAGCAGTTAAAATTCATAACTGTAAATATTCCTGATGCTTCTTTTATACCCTGTTTCTATTATTTGTACCTGATGAACTTAACCTTACTGTTTTTTACCCGGTAAAAGAAGCATGGTGATTGCACGCAATGCTTCTTGCGGCTTTATAACGATAATTTAATTTATACGGGCATATTTGGCTTTTGTTTCATTTATTTTTCATTTAAAAACTTCGGGAAAATATTGCTTCTTCTAACGAAATATTACCTGAGATGAATATACTTGTTGTAAACTTGACTCGGGACCCAAGCGGTGGGGACTGGGCTTATGTTAAAAATTCAATCAGGATACACCGGCAAAAAGGGCACAGGATAATTTCTTTTCCCGTAAAAGACGGCAGGAACCCCCTTTCTACTTGTTCCGGTTATGATGTAGAAAACATTGATTATAAAAATGAGCGGTTAAAAATCGCCTGTTTGATGTCCATGTTTTTTAATCCTATTTTACAATTAAAACAAAATCCATGGTAAAGAAGAACTTTCTATTCCTTTTGATAGCGTAATTTTTAATATGAAGCTCGTTTAACATCTTTTTTATATCACTTATGCTAAGTAAATTCATATAATCCCCGGAAGCCCAGGTTTTGCCTATAACACGAAGGGTTTTATCAAAATATTTTTTAGGTAAATAGTGCAAAAAAGGCAACCTGGTATGTACCTCAACAGGAAACCAACGATTTGGGGTAGTAATAAAGATCCTTTTACTCGTCCTAATCAGTTCACTAAGAAAAAGGATTTGCTTTTCATAACTACCCACATGCTCAATTACTGCATTAGACCAGGCTATGTCAAATTCCTTATCTGCAAAAGGGAAATAGGTCCCTTCATATAACACAACTTTTACTTCCGGGAAATTTTTCTTAAACTTAGGTGCATCTTCTATCCCAAGTGCCGTAATATTTTTTTTATAAGGATAGTTCCTTTCAAGAAAATTAATACCCGGGTACGGATCGTCATCTGTGAAACCTACATCCAAAATTCTGGTGCCCTCATCAGGTTGCATTTGTTCTAAAAAATAATCGTATTTTTTTTGTCTATTGTTTGTAGAGATTTTTATTGCGAAATTTTGAAGTATATGATTTAAATCCATTAGGCAGTAAATACAGAATTGTACAATGATAATTAATTGGTGTTGCTTTTACAAGCAAGTTTATAATAACTCCAAAAGCCACAAACGTAATTTAAAATAAGAAGCAAGATCAAAAGCTGGAATTAACTTGCGGCTGAAGATGACCACGGCGAACTCCTGGTTTTGCAGCTTGTGTAGCGGAATAGTTAAAAAATAAATATTTTAATAATTCTGATCAATTACAAGCATATTTGGATTTTAATTGCAAATATCAACCAATAAAAAAACCCTGTCAATTTTAACATTAATTTAAGTAGTAAGTAGTTAATAATGAACATACTTGTTGTAAACTGGACCTGGCACCCAAGTGGAGGAGACTGGACGTATGTAGAAAACGTAACGAAGCTTTACCAACAAAAAGGGCATCAGGTTATTCCTTTTTCCATGAAAGACGACAGGAACTACCCCACTGCTTATTCTGATTATTTTATAGAAAACATTGATTATAAAAAGGTAAACAAACGAAGTATAAGTGCCGGTATAAAAGTAGTTAGTAAAAGCATCTACTCTTTTGAAGCGCAAAAAAACTTAGAAAAGCTTTTGTCTGATGTTAAAATAGATTTTGCACATATCAATGTGATCCATCATTACATCACACCAACTATTTTAAAAATCTTAAAAAAGAAAAATATCCCTATCATCTGGACATTGCACGAGTACACTCCTATTTGCCCTGACAGCATTTTTGTGAGCCACGGCAAGATCTGTGAAAAATGTTACGGAGGTGCATTTTATAACTGTATCACCCACTCTTGCAAAAAAGGATCGTACCTGGCCAGTACTGTTGCCGCTTTAGAAAACTATATTCATAAATATCTCAATTATTATGCTTATGTAGATCATTATATCTGTCCTTCTGTTTTTCATTATGAAAAATTTAAGACTTTCAATTTCTTTAATGATAAATTAGTACAACTGTACCATGGCTATGATTTTACAGAAATTGAAGCCGCAAAATCAACACCGACTTCGGGGACAGAAAAATATATTGTTTTTGTTGGACGGCTTGAAAAAATAAAAGGGCCACACACCTTGTTAAAAGCCATGCAATTATGCCCAAACATTCAACTTAAATTAATAGGCAGCGGCACACAGGAAACAGCATTAAAAGATTTTAAAAGAATGCACAACATAAACAATGCTACTTTTTTAGGGAAAAAAAACAAGCAAGAAACACTTCAAATTATCAATGGCGCAGAATTTTTAATTTGCCCGTCTGAATGTTATGAGGTTTTAGGGTTTACAGTTGTTGAGGCTATGGCGCTAAGTAAACCTGTCATTGGTTCGGCCATTGGCGGAATACCAGAAATGGTGATCAACAATGATACAGGGCTATTATTTGAATATGGCAATGTTGAACAATTGGCTGATGCAATTAAGTTACTTTATGCGGATAAAGATTCCATTGTAAAAATGGGCGAGAATGCCAATCGGCACATTAATCAGCTTATAAATAATGAAAAGCATTTTGAGGGTTTGCAAAAATTGATTCCAGGATTGTGAAGGTATCAGGTACGAGGTTCGGGGTTTGACTACAAAGGATCAACAATTTAGCATGGGCTATTGGCTATCATACCATTTTTTAGGGCATAAAAGAAGCATGAAAAAAATATGAAGAAATACTTTTCCTATAAATTGCCGGTTTTGGTTGTAAGTTCAGACCAATTTAAAATTTTAGATTTGCACTGCTCAATTTAACATCAATTTGTACATGCGCATCAAATACCTGATTTATATATTTTCTATTGCTTTAATATTATCCTCAAATAGATTGATTGCCCAGGGAATGTCAATGAACGATATCCCAAACATCAAAGTAAGCCAGTTAACCGACGAACAAATCACTCAGGCCTGGAAAAAATTACAGGATTCGGGCGTATCCGAGCAGGATGCTTATAAAATACTGGCACAAAAGGGAATGCCGCCTGCTGAAGTTGAAGAATTAAAAAACCGGGTAACTTTACTTGGATTAAACAAAAAGACAGTTACTAAAACCTCATCATCCCCGGAAAAACAAAAAATTGACTTTTCGAGGGATATAAATGATAGCGTAATTATACCAAAAGCAGTCAAGCCATCAGTAGCCCCAACTGCCCCACCGGCATTAAATGTTTTTGGTACAGATTTCTTTAATCAATCCGCTGTTAAATTTGAACCCAATTTTAGCATCGCTACACCTAAAGGATATGTTTTGGGCCCGGGAGATGAAGTGATCGTGCTTTTGACCGGTTTAAATGAAAGCAGTGTGCGCACCAAGATCAGCCCGGAAGGCAATCTTCAAATCCCTTATGCTGGTATTGTTTATGTAAATGGATTCACGATCGATCAAGCAACTAATCTGATCAAAAGCAAAATGACGAAAGTATATCCTGCTTTGCGCTCTGGCCAGTCACAGTTGACTGTAAATTTAGGCAATACAAGAAGCATCAAGATCACGATTGTTGGCGAAGTAAAAACGCCTGGATCTTACACGCTTTCATCTTTATCTACCTTGTTCAATGCTTTATACAATTCCGGCGGACCTAATACAAATGGCTCATTAAGGAATATCGAGTTGATCAGAAACAATAAGGTTTATAAAACGGTTGATTTTTATAGTTTTTTGCAGCAAGGGTTATTAGATGGAAACATTCGGCTGGAAGATCAGGACGTGATCCATATCCCTGTTTATAAAAAGAGGGTTTCTATTGTTGGAGAGGTAAAAAGGCCTGCCATTTATGAATTGAAAGAAAACGAACAACTGGATGATTTGATCCGGTACGCGGGCGGTTATACAGATATTGCTTACAAAGGCATAGCGAAGGTTGACCAGATCAATACACTTGAGCGTGAAGTAAAAGATGTGCCTGCAAATCTTTTTTCAAATTACATTCCGCATAACGGCGATCTGGTGCAAATAGGGGCAATCACAAACCGTTACACCAACAGGGTTACATTGGAAGGTGCTGTTTATCGTCCGGGTGTTTACGAACTGACGGCTGGTTTTACTTTAGCTGAACTTTTAAAATCTGCCCGCGGATTAAAACCCGAAGCCTATATGGAACGAGGTTACATCAAAAGAACGCTTCCTAACCTTGAGAAAGATTTTATTTCATTTAAACCCATTGATATTGTCAATGGAAAAAACGACATACCCTTATTGCGTGAAGATTCTGTTGTGGTACAGGATCGAAATGTGTTTACCCCTAATCAAAAAGTAACTGTTAACGGTTATGTCAGAAAACCATCCATTTTCACTTACCGTAAAGGGCTTAAATTAGCAGATGCGATTGCTATGTCTGGCGGATTTGCCGATGAAGCGGCCGATCATCATGTTGAAATATCCAGAATTATCAAAAATGAGTCGGACAGTGTGGCTAATCAGTTGGTGAACACTTTTGTTGTTAATATGGATGATAAAAGTGCTAACCAGGATATTGAGTTGGAGCCGATGGATTATATTAATGTCCCACGCCTGGTCAATTACCGGTCCTTGGGCAATGTTAGTATTAAAGGAGAAGTACTTTTCCCCGGCGATTATGCAGTGCAAAAAAGGGATGAAACAGCAATTGATTTTTTAAAAAGGGCCGGAGGTATTACCCCTTATGGCTCGATACAAAATGCACAGGTTTACAGAAAAGGCATCCGGGTGAACCTGGATCTTACTACTGCAAGCAATGATCGTAAGGCTAACAGAAATATGATCTTGTTGCCGGGCGATAGTGTATTTGTTCCGCGTGTTATTTCTTATGTAGAAGTAGCCGGAGCAGTCAATAATCCGCAATATGTGAGTTATAACGGACATAGATTTAAATATTATATTAACGCAGCGGCCGGAACCATACAAAATGCAAGGCTAAAAGGAGCATATATAAAATATGCCGATGGGTTGAACCAACCGGTCAGAAATTTTTTGTTCTTCCGCAACTATCCAACAGTAAAACCGGGAAGTAAAATTGTAGTCCCTGAAAAAAATGCTGAAAGTAAATTTAAAATAGGTTTTGGCAATCTATCGGTTATTATTGCCCCAATACTTACTGCTTTAGTCAGTTTATTTGCTATTTTATATAAATAAACATGAACCAGGAAAATTTACCTTATCCATACGAACCCGAATTTTCTTTTAATAAGTTACTTCATGATCGTATCAACGATATTAAATATGTTCTTCAATTTAAAAAAACACTGGCAACAGTTTTAATTGCCGCGGCACTGCTGGGTGCATTAGCAGCTTCGTTATGGCCGCCTACTTACACTGCCAGGCTAACTTTTGTGGTAGATGATGCAAAATCTTCAGGAGGTGCAGGCGGATTAGCTTCTTTAGCCGGGCAGTTTGGATTTAACATGGATGCATTGGGCGGGGCAAGCGGAGTTCTGGCCGGAGATAATGTACAGGAACTTATTAAAAGCCAGAAACTGATCAAAAGAACTTTATTAACAGCATATGATAGTTCTCAAACCCTTGCAGATAGGTATGCAGCAGTATATAAACTTAATAAAAAATGGTTAAAATATAGCCCGGACGGGAAGATCATTCGTTTTCCTTTAAATGGCGAACATAACAACAGGATTCAGGACAGCCTTTTACATGAGATTACCACACTGATCTTATCCGATGAATTCGGAATAGCAAAGACAGATAAAAAATTAGGTTTTTTTGAAGTGAACACAACGATGAAGGACGAAAAACTGGCTCAGCTTTTTTGTATCCGGATGATCAAGCAATCCACTGATTTTTTTATCAGCACCAAAACCAAACGGTTAAGAAACAATGTAAGCCGTTTGCAGCACCGTGCAGATAGTATTGGACAGATCCTCAACCGTAAAACGTATGCCGTGTCCGCAGCCAATCAAAGCCTTTTAGACTTAAATCCGGCTTATACTGCGGCAAATGCAAACGTTGAAGTGAGGGAACGCGACAAGATTGTTTTAACTACTATTTTTTCGGAAACTGTTAAAAACCTGGAAACGAGCAAAACGATGCTTGCACAGGAAACACCAACCGTCCAAATTGTGGATGAACCGGAACTGCCCTTAAAGAAGAATAAACTTAAATACTCCACTGCTATACTTACAGGCATTATACTTTCCGGGATACTATTTAGTTTTTATGTTTTGTTAACCAGGAAAACAATTAAAATCTAAAGATGATGCCCAGCTCCCCATGAAAATTATAAACATCATTGTGCGGGATATAATACTGATTAGGATTGTAATCTTTTAAAATCCATTCATAATTTAAAGATTTGATCTCCTGCAGCTTGGCATTAAATATTAAATTTTTGTAGTTCCATTCGCCCTGCAATGCAAAGGCAAAGTCCACCCATTTGCGGCTGTTGCCGTTAATGTCCGGGAAGGCTGTTCTATAAAAGTCAACATTATGCTCATAACGCTCCAGCCCGATGCCAAGTTTTTTTAAACCTGATATCCAGCTTACATCCATTGATTGTAAATTTCCACCAGACCCCGTTCCGGCACCCAAAACCTGACCTTCATTTGTTTGGCCTTCTCTTACTTCAGAATGTATATACCACCCGCTTGCATCCCTTACCAATCGGTCAGGCGTTTGTGAAAGCTGCGTGACCTCTGCACTAAACAAGATATGCTGATCATTTTTACCTGGTAAAAGAAGCATTTTTCTAAAGCCGAACAAGTAAGCACGCGAATGGTCCGGCGAGCCGATAAAATCCCGGTAATTATAAGAATTGTCGTTCAGGCCATATTCAAAATAAACCTCTGCCTGTGCTTTGGTTAATAACCACCGGGCATAAAGTGAAGTGTATTGATCACGTGGGAAAGGATCACCGTTGATGCCGGAATTCACTTTCTGATAAGCAGTAAAAAAAGGGAAATAACTGCTAAAACTTTTTACATCTTGCTGGTAAGCATCAAAAGTCCGGGTATATCCAAGCGTTAAACCGGAAACCCATTTTAGATGATAATTGATATTGATACCTGTAAAATAACGTGTACCACCTCTTTTAGGTACGAACAGATTGGTTCCGTTAGCTAAAGCGGTCGTTTCCAAAGGCGAAAACCCGGATGCCTGTAAATGCCCGGCTATAAACTGTGCTTCAAAAGAACCAATGTATGTTTTTATCGGACGAACGGTATTCAGTGTGATATGCTTAAAACCGGGCGCATTATTGCTTAGGATTAAAGCATTACGGATGCCCGGCCCCCACCAAATGTTTTCGTTCGATAGTCCTGCTGATACCAGCCCGAAAGTCAACCTGATGCTGCTTTGCCCCCAAAAGGCTTTGTTATAAGCACTGTTGCCGTACCTTTCAGGAGCATCAATTAAATTATGATAGGCATAATAATTAATCAAATCCTGCCCATTGTGTCCACTAGAAAACCCATTGAACTGTGGATTGACTGCATAAACGTATTCCGGCCTCAACTGAATACTCAAAGGCCCGAACCTTGCGTAAAAACCACCGCTTATCATGGTTTGGTATCCTTTGGCCGGGACCATGGCGCCATCATTCCAACCATAAGGATGGTCAGAATTATATTGCTGCTGCCATGTTAAAGGTAAAATCTGAAATGTGCCCCAACCTTTTGCAAAAGAAAGCGGACCAGTTGATACCCAGTGGTCTTTTTTTAAAGTACTATCCGGGTCATAAACATCGTGGGTTTTTGAGGAAGAAGCCGGAAAAAGAGGACGAACGGTGAAAGAAAGGTTTGAATCTGTCTGTCCCAATAGCTGCATTCGCCTGTAATAATCATCCAGAACAGGTGTACCCACAGGAACTGATTGTGCATTTGCTTTTCCATCAGCCAAGATGGAAACAAAGGCAACAACATATATAATTGTAAATATTTTTCTCATTTTAAAGTGCCTGTTTGTGTTAGTTCAGCAGCCATGCTTCTTTTATCGGGTAAAAATCATGATCCTTTTTGCTGCCATCAGATATTTTTGCCACACCAGTTTTTAGTGCATAAAAGAAGCATCCCGTGGCTTAAAACCTATAGGTAACACCAGCCTGAATTTGCAGGTTAAATTTTTGAATTTGGTTTGCAAAATTTGGATCGTTGCCGTTCTTCTTCAAAGCCCATTGGTAATCTAACGAATTAATTCCTTGGATCCTCGCATTAAAAATCAAATTTTTATAATTCCATTCTCCGTTTGCAGCTACGCTCAAATCTACCCAATGTTGCGAATAGTTTTGACTATCCGAAAAAGCATAATAATAAAAGTCGTTGTTATGTACATAGCGTTCTACTTGTATGCCTAACCTTTTCAATCCTTTTACCCAGCTTACATCCAGGGATTGTAAATTGGCTCCCGGGCCAATGCCCGCCCCCAATACCTCACCCTGATTGGTATAACCCTGCCTGATACTTTTGCTTACGTACCATTCATTCCCCTGTAAAATTTTAGCAATTGAATTTTCCTGGAGTTGTGTAACTTCAATTCCTATCAAAATATTTTCATTTCTGGATTTATTAAAAGGCAAAAGCTTTCTCATTCCCCAGATATAAGCTCTTGATTCATCAGCTGATAACAATGCCTGCATCAAATCGCCTGTGTAATTATTATGCCCGAATTCAAAATAAACCTCTGCATGTTCCTGTGTCCAAAGCCAGCGCATAAATACCGAGCTGCGCTGATCTTGTTTATTGATCGGGGCATCAGGAGCGCTTGTTTTTTTTATAGAGGAAAAAAGAGGTAAGTAATCTTTGATACCGCTTAGATCCTTTCCATAAGTTTGCGAACTTTGATCAAAACCCAAAAACAAACCCGGAACCCATTTAGGTTGCCAGGTTACGATAACTCCTGCCAGGTATCGCCAATCATTGAGTTTAGGGATATATAAGTTAGTACCAAAAAAACTATGATCGGGCACCAAAGGCGGAAATCCTGAGTTTTCTAATCTTCCTGCAATCAACTGGCCTTCAAAAGAACCGATGGGGGTTTGCAAAGGCTTTAAAGTATTTAGGGTTAAATGTTTAAATCCCGGGGCAGAATTACTCATCAACAAGGAATTTCTAATCCCTGGCCCCCACCATAAATTTTCTGTAGATAAACCAAAAGACAACGATTTGAAGTTTAACCTGATGCTGCTTTGGCCCCAATAAGCCATGGTGTAGCTATACTTACCAAACCTTGCCGGTAGATCAATATTGTTGTAGATATCGTAATACCGGGCAAAGATAACATCATACTGGTTTTGATTAAAGGTATCAAACGGCGGGTTTTGAGCAATAACCAATTCTGGCCTAAACTGAATGCTTAAAGGCCCATATTGTGCAAAAATACCCGCACTAAGCAAGGTTTGCGGGCCTTTAGCTGGTATCATTGCACCATCGTTCCATCCGTAAGGGTGATCAGAATTAAATTGCGTTTGGATACTTAGCGGCAAAAGGCTGGCTCTGAACTTTCTATCTATAGATTGCCATGAGCTGGTTGCTTTTAACAAATTATATCGCTGCTCTGTACTGTCCGGATAAAATACACTGGCTGTCTTTTTTAGGTACTTTGGAAAAAGTGGGCGGACCGTAAAAGAGACATTGGAATCTGCGCTGCCCAATAACTGAGCCCTTCTGTAATAATCTTCCAAAGCAGTAGTACCAACCGGCAGGGATTGCGCATGAATTTTAAATTGCGAAACAAACGTTACTGCACATACCATTATAAGCTTTGGGATTCTCATAAAGTGATTGCTTTTATCGTAATATTATCTACAGACCAGCTTTCATCACATTTAGGGTCAGAAGTGTTCGTTTGAACCAACTTATCCAAGCATTCTAATAATAAAGTACTATTTGAGTGCCTAAAGGTTTTTTCAATTTTGTACATCGTTGTTCCATTGGGATCACTTTTCCTACTGCACGCACCAGGCAAATTAGTTTTGTAAGCACCTGTTTTAGGATTATGGTTACTATTTGGATAATCTAAAGGGTAAGCCTGCGGAGGGCAGAAAATACCACCTCCACCCGAACATGGGTCATTAGAAAAAGTTGTATTGATGTAAGGGTTTCCATCTACCAGCATTTCCCATATATCCGGTCCGTCTGGTGCTAATTTATTTCCATCCCAACTATCGTGAATGTATAGATCAAAAGATATGGTAACCAGATCATGTTTGGGCATGTTATTTACCGTTAAAGCAAAGCTGCCGTTATTGTACTGCCCCAATACTGCGGTGCCGTTAAACTGGTTAATTACGCCATTCTGAATATTAGATAAGTTATTTGTTTCAAAGTTGTTGGTATAAACTTCTACTTCGTTGCGGACATTCTTTTTGCAGGAAATAATAAGAATGAAGGGTATAATGAACCGTAATTTTCTAATCATTTATCTAACTTTAGAAAGCAGATCCAACTCCTCAAACACAGAATTATTGCTTTTAAATTCTTGCACAATCTGTTTCATCGCTTTTACAACCTGCATATCATCGTTGTTTTTGGCATGATTGATTAAATCATAAATCTGACTATTTACCTCATCAAATAAATACTCCCTGACTTTTCCGATCATGATTTTCTCATGGTGTGTTGGCATTGTATTCTCATTATCATTCAATAACTCTTCAAACAGTTTCTCACCCGGCCTTAACCCTGAATATTCAATTTTTATATCCTGATTGGGGATTAACCCCGCCAGGCGGATCATACGTTTGGCTAATTCAATGATTTTTACAGATTTTCCCATATCAAAAATGTAAATCTCGCCTCCGTTACCCATACAACCAGCTTCCAAAACCAAACGACATGCTTCAGGTATTGTCATAAAATACCGGGTTATTTCCGGGTGGGTTACCGTAACAGGACCGCCTTTTTCTATCTGCTCCTTAAACCTGGGAATAACTGAACCATTTGAACCTAAAACATTACCAAAACGTGTAGTAATAAACCTGGTAATTGGCCTGGTATGATTCAACTGACTTAAACCATTGCTAAATCGAAAATCCTTGCTGTTGATTGATTTATTTAAAGACTGTACATAAATTTCAGCAATCCTTTTGGATGCGCCCATCACATTTGTTGGGTTCACGGCCTTATCTGTAGATATCATCACAAACTTTTGTACTGCATATTTAACTGAAAGGTCAGCTATCGTTTTAGTGCCCAGTACATTTGTCTTGATGGCTTCACAAGCATTATCTTCCATTAACGGAACATGTTTATAGGCAGCAGCATGATATACATACTGTGGTTTATAAGTTTCGAATAAATAACGCATCCTGTTTTCATCCTTTACATCTCCCACAAAAGCATGAAAGTTTGAATTGACATGGGTGTCTTCTATTTCCAGATACATGTGGTGAAGAGCAGTTTCAGATTGGTCGCACAAAATAATCAATCCTGTATCGAACTTTAATAACTGCCTTACAATTTCACTGCCTATAGAACCGGCAGCCCCTGTTATCAATATCCTTTTTCCTTTCAATTCATTTTGGATACTGGTTATATCAATCTGAATGGATTTTCTGTTTAAAAGGTCTTCTATATTAATTTTCTGGATTTGTGTTGGCTGCAATTTCCCGCTTGGCCATACATTATGCGGAGGAATATTTAATACTTTAATATCGTTTTCAAGACAAGTATCAACTATTTTGTTTTTTCGCTCCAATGGTATTTTATAGGAAGCAAAAATAATTTCGTCCACCTCATGTTCTTCTATCAGTATTGCTAAATCTTTTGCATCCAGTATCTTAATGCCATCAATTGTCTTTCCTACCTTCCTTTGGTCATCATCAACAAAAGCGATGATGTTTTTATTCACTTTATAATCATGGTCAAACGTTCTTTTCGCAGCTACACCAGCCTGGCCTGCACCATAAATAATAACCCTTCTCTTATCTAACTTTAAGTTTTTTATATACAGAAAAAAATATTTCACGAAAACCCTATAGGTAACCATTAATATAAAGCAGGATAGAGCATTGATGGCCAATATGCTGTTTGAAATAAAAGGTTGCCTGGCAAATGCCAAAGAAAGCAGATTGATTATAAAAAATGCGCCGTTACTGATCAATACGGCCGATAAGATCCTGAAAGAGTCCTGCGCGCTAGTGTACCTGATAATGCCTGAATAAGTCTTTACAGCAAAAAATACAATTATGCTGATACCGAATATAATTAATACGTTCTGACTGAACTGGATATAGTTTAATCTGGAGAAGTCAAAATTATATTTAATTATATAGGAAACTGTCATAGACAGTAAGCAGATCAATAAGTCGAGCGTAAAAATAATCCAACGTGGTACTATATTAATGTGATTGAATAATTTAGATGTAGTCATTTGTATAAGCGTAAGAACCGAAATTGAACCACTGTTAAATTTTTACATGAAAAGGTATTTATGTTTATAATGAGAAACTCTGAGGAATTTTAAGTAATTGTTTGTAAATCATCTAATATATTTTTGATACTTCTTTTATGCCTTAAAAACTGGTATTACCGGATAATAGCTCATACCATGTTACACATATTTTATAATGCTAAAAGAAGCATTATTGGTTTTTTGTATTTCAGACGATTTATCCATAAACGTTTTAAATACTTAATTGAACAGCGTGTAAATTTATATTAAAATAAATGCAATAAACCTATTCATTGCATTTTTATAGTTATACGTAAAAAAAGGTTATTCTGTTACATGAAATAGTCTTTTTGACCCTTCCATAAATAAACGGATCAAAATAAATATCATTGTTGCTATAACAACCAACAAAGCTAAATTAAAATTAGATGCAGTTAAAAAAGTTATCAACATCGTATTCACGATTATTTGAACAAACATATACAAGCCTGCAACCAGTAAATGAGGTATTTTTTTTTCATTAGCCAGATATTGATAAAAGTGATGCCGATGCGCTTCAAATATATTTTCGCGCCTTATTAACCGAAACATAATCGTTGTAAACGTATCTAATCCATAAACCAACAACAATATAAAATAGTAAGGGTTTTTTGTCTTGGTAATCAAAGATAGCAAGAAGAACAATATAATAAAGGCAAGGCTTACGCTACCCACATCACCGGCAAAGCATTTAGCTTTTGTCCTGAAATTGAAAAAATTGAAAACCAATACGGCTAATATGGCAATAAGCAATAAGTTATCAGGGGTAAACCGCGTAAGGGATGAATTGATATAATAAAGCGTTCCTAACGTTACTAATCCATACCCCCCTGTAATGCCATTGACTCCATCCATAAAATTAATGGCATTTATGGCTCCTATCGCAAAGATCAAAGCCAGTAAAATCCAATAAAACGGAAGCACGAACATATTTAATTGGTAAAACATCAGCGCTACCGCTAAAAGATGAACCAGGATTCGCACTTTGTTGCTTGCAGGTTTTACATCATCAACAAAGCTAATCGTGCTGATAGCTACAAGCCCAATTAGGAAATACGGATAAATGAAACCTGTATAAATGGAATACAAGAGCAACCCAATGGTGAAAATAATGCCGCCGCCCCTGATCGTAATTTGCGTGTGTGAACTGCGGTGGTTGGGTTTATCAATGATGTTGTAATGACCGGCTATTTTGAAATAGAGGAGTTCGATAGCGAATAAGATTATTGAGGTAATTATTATAAATAAAAAAAGCATTTGCATTATTTTATTTTAAATCCGTTCAATACAGGCGTTGGGTTCCATCCAAAAGCAGAAACAGCTTTTGAGTCGTCAAAGGTGAGATCGGATGTTATCTTGCGTAATTTCTTAGAATCAATCGGAGCTTTTGAACCTATTAAATCTCCAACTTTGGCCATAATGTCTGCCATCCATTTTGGGATATTTGTTGGATTAGATTTTCCTAATTGTCGGGCAACAAGTTCTGAGAGTTCTAAAAAATTTGGATTGTAACGATCTGTTAGATTATAGATTCCACCGATATTTGCTACAACAGGAATGATTTTAGCAACATCTTCAGCTAAAACAACACTTTTCTTCGCTTTGCCTCCAGCGATGTTAAAATAGTAACCTGATTTTATACCTTTTATCATTGAGCCTAAATTTCCGGGCGGGTTCGGCCCAGCAAGCAAAGGAAGCCTCAGTATTGTACAGATCACGTTGTGTTTGGAACACCATTGCTGAATTAAATTTTCAGCTTGGATTTTACTTTCGCCATAAGGATCTTTTGCCAATAAGGGAACTGTTTCATTAATAAGTTTACCGCTCTCAACACCATAAACTGATACACTACTAATGAATACAAAAGCTTTTGGTAAAGATTTACATTGTTCCAATCCTTTAATTAAGTTTCTTGTACCCTTAACATTGACGTCATAAAATTCCTGGCTTTGCTGGGCCGAATTTGGAACTTGGTGCGCTTTTCCTGCTGCATGAACGACTAAAGAGACTGTATCCAATTGCGGAACGTCTTGACTGAGATCTACCATAATATCCGATGGTGTCCTACCAAGACTTATTAGCGAAAAATTATTTAGATTTCTTATAATAATTTTTCCTAAGAAACCGGATGATCCGGTAATTAATATCTTATACATTGTTCAAGGAAGTATATTCTTATAAAATATTTTATTATCAGCCATTTCACCACAGTCATTTAAATAAATTTTACAAAATTTAGTTCACATACTTTTAGAGTCTGTTTAAATTTTATTGAATTTATTTTTGATGCTCCTTTTATCGCATAAAAAACATTAATTTTTCTTAGTTTTTGTATCGCTGTCAAATCAAAAAAACAATATTATCACCGTAAAAGAAGCATTACAAATTTTTCTGACATAAATTTAAACAGGCTCTTAAACAAAAACATTTATATTTAAAACAGTCTTTTTTAAGTTACTTCTTTCGCTATTAGCGATTTAACAAACCCTGATACATTTCAATCAATGTACTTTTTAAATCGTATTTCCAACTCCATTCGGCATATTGGCTTTTAAATTTTGAAAGATCACTAATATACCAGATGTGATCTCCAATTCTGTTATTGTCCACATAAGAATGAGAGAGTTTATTCCCAGTAATTTCTTCACATAATTTTATAGCTTCTTGCATAGAACAGTTCGAAAATCGTCCGCCACCAGCGTTATAAACTTCACCTTGTTTAGGATTCAAATAAAAATGCCAAAACATGTTAACCAAGTCATAACTATGGATATTATCCCTCACCTGTTTACCTTTATAACCAAAAATATTATAATGTGTATGACTGATTGTACACTTCATCAAGTAAGCTAAAAACCCGTGAAGCTGGGTTCCGGAATGATTAGGGCCGGTTAAACATCCGCCTCTGAAAACCCCTGTTTTCATTCCAAAATATTTTCCGTATTCCTGAACCAATACATCAGCGGCAACTTTTGATGCACCAAACAAAGAGTGTTTCGTATGATCTATACTCATGTCTTCAGGAATGCCATTATCAAAATAGGGATGGTTAACATCTATCTCAAAACGTGTTTCCAACTCTATGAGCGGAAGATAGTTTGGATTATCGCCATATACTTTGTTTGTAGAAGTAAAAATAAAAGTTGCACCATTACAATAATTCCTTGTCATTTCCAGCAAGTTTAAAGTGCCATTCGCGTTCACGGTAAAATCCGTTAAAGGTTCTCTGGCAGCCCAGTCATGACTGGGTTGTGCAGCCGTGTGGATAATTAACTTGATATCATCACCGTAATTTTTAAATAGTTCTTCTAATAAATTATTGTCACGTATATCCATATTATAATGTTTATAATTTGAATAGTTTTCTTTTATTAGGTTATTATTCCAATCAGTTGACGCTTCCTTTCCAAAAAAATATTGACGTAAATCATTATCGATTCCCACAATTAAATCAAACTTATCCGCAAAAAACTTAACTGCTTCACTACCGATTAATTCCGCAGAACCAGTTACAACCACAATGTTCATATAATTATTATTTTGTTATTTTTCCTTGACTAAATCCGATATTATTTCAAAACTATCATCTTCATCTTTCAACAATTGTATCGCAATTTCATTTGCGATACATCTTTTTTCCTGTACCTCATTCCGCCTAATTGTATTCATGAAATCAGGTATTTCTCCAAAATTTGAAATCCTCCAAGAGGCTTGGTCAAACATTTGCCAAGTATCAGATTGTTCGTCGCCATAAAATAATAATGCGCCACCTGCACAAATAGCACTAACAGCCTTTGATGGCACAGACACGTGAGTCCATTCAGGCTGCAATGAGACAATATGAATGTCAATAAATTGCAATTCATCTCTCGGTATTGAATCAATAAATACAATATTTGACGTCGATGGGCTAACTAACGATTTAATATAACCGGCATGTTCGCCGTAAATAGAAAGAATTAATTGTAACGATCCTATATTTTTGACAGCATCAATTATCCTTTCTAAGAACGTAACCGAATGGGCGATACCAATATTTCCAACATATCCTAAATATATTTGCTCTTCATCTATTTTCCATGACGGCTGCTTCACAACAGGATAAACGGTTTGTATTCCACAAGGTAATATAACAGACTTAATGGTTTTTTGAAATTTGACTTCAAGATATTTTGCTTGTTGCTTGCCCAAAGCTATTAGATAGTCCGGAACCCGCTTCATCAAAATCCAGTTTGATACTTTTACTATAATATTAGTCGTCTTTAACAACTTCGAAGAAACCAAAGCTTCAGGATATAGGTCAAATGCCCAATAAAACCACGTTCTATTATTAAAAAACAAGGAACACCAAACGTTGATCAACGGTGGATTGGTAAGCGTTATAATATTTCTGATTTTCAATTCTTTTGCTTTTTTTACGAGTAAATATCCTTCAAATAATCCAAATAAAAATTTTAAAGCTTTACGATTTCCTCTATAATATGAATGAACATAATGTGTTTCAAAGTTTTGTTGAAAACCTACTTTTGCTTGGTTGCTTTTGTATAAATTGTCTGATGTCACTAAAACTACTTTTGCCCTTCCCAATCTTTTTTGTAACTCTTCTGCCATTTGTAACGATGATGTTGAATCAATTGAAACCGCGGGATAAAAAAATCGTGTTATTATAATTACATCATCGGCAACACTTTCTCTCATAGATATAGTACATTTAGAGTATAATGTAAAAAACCAGAAGCTTTACATTATAGCTTGACCAGTTTTTTGAAAATAATAATACCTTTTTTATAACTAAATTCTTTTTTATTTAAAATTCAGGCATATAGTTATATTAAATTTAACACATTTTATTTCGACAAATAAATTCTTAAAATAATCCTAAACATCTCAAAATTTCTATTATTTTTCTAAAACAATTGACTAATCTTTAGATGTTTGAAACCCGTTTAAATATTTAATAGTTCTTTATACAGATTTATAGTTGATTCTACCGTTTTGTCCCAAGAGAACCTTTTTGCATTCTCTTTCCCACGCTTAATCATAATTGCCCTGGTCTCATCGTTTTGTAGTTTTAATACTGCTGATGTAATAGCTTCAGCATCTGGCTCATTTATTAGTAACCCGGCGCCACCCATCACCTCTGAGACGCAAGAATTATCACATGCAATAACCGGACATCCACACGCCATAGCCTCCAAGATCGGCAAACCAAACCCTTCGTACGAAGAAGGGTATATTAAACAATTTGCTTGAGTATATATTTTTATTAAATCTTCGGTATTTACTCCGCTCTTTATAACATATCGACCATTCAGATTTCTCTTTAGTAATTTCGTTTCCCATTCTGTAATCTCACCTCCGCCACAGACAAGCAAATCAAAGTCGTTAAGGTTTTTGACTACTTCGACGACTTTATCGAAATTTTTATATTTCTGTCGCCCTCCCATGTATAAAATGTATCGCTTTTGCTTCTTTACTTCTAGTTCGCTATTATATAAAAAGGCATCGGACAATCCATTATAAATTACTTTTACAAGTTTATTTACTATTAATTTAGAGTAATATGCTTCTAAATCATTCTTAGTATTTTGAGAAACACATATTATCGCATCAGCTCGTATAATGGCCATCCTTTTAAAAAACAAGTGGATTATTCGTTTGAAACCATGTTGCATAATACCTTTCTCATATCCCAAATCATGTATCGTGACTACTTTTTTTATATTATTTTGAAATGAATATCTGTAATACGTACTATGATAGATAGAGCCTTTCGGTAGAATTTTCAATAACGGAATAAATTGTAATAAGAACCGGTTGATTCCTAACTCCTTTTTTACATGTAAGCCATTAATTAAATCTTTAAACAGCAAATTTTTATGGTGATTGCCGTTTATAAGCAAAGTTATAAATAGGTTACTGTTATTTTTGATTCTATCTATAATTTCATTAAAGACAATACTTATTCCACCTATTTTTTGCAGAACAAAAATTGTATCGTCAAAATATATTTTAATTTTAATATTTTTCATTTAAAAACAAAGCACCAATGTTGGTCAATTTCCAAGAATCAAATTTTATTTAGATCTTCTTTTTAAAATCAGTATCTCAGATTTGAAAATCACCAATACATAATATACAATTATAAGTTGGAATAAAAATTTAAAAGCGACCGTTATATCATCCCTAATAAAGTGAAAAGTAAAACTATATAAGATGATAGGATAAAACAGCAGATACAATGACTTGATATTATTTTGGAGACTTACCTTAAATTTAACAAATAGGAATTTAAATAGGCCGCCTAAGAAAAAGGAAAAAACAGTAACAAAAAGCTGACCGCCATATCTGTACAAATGCGACAAACCAAATGACGCACCTAATGGGCTCAAATTGTAAGATTTGAACCAATTATCATCAGATAGATAACCGATTACGATGTATTTATAAGGAAATAGGAAACTTGGTATAATTCTCAAAGGCACTGTAAGTAAAGTCAGACCGTAAGTATATGGAAAATGCATATCGTCTATCAAATAGATTGTACCGAACAAAGAGTTAACAGTATAATTTGCCTCAAATATGATGGAACCGGCTACTGTTAACCAACTCGCATTTTGGATCTCGGACCTCAACCCTCCAATCAGCGATATCACGATTATCGCCGACAATAAAAAAAGGAAGACTGTTTTCTTTTTAATCGCTTTTACACAAACATAATAACTGAAAAAGCTTAAAATAGCAATAAGCAATTCAAGACGTTTTAACCTAAATAACAAGAGAAAAAACACTATAATTGCTGAATAATAATATATTCATTTTTATGTATGTTTATTTTATACAAGTATCTATATAACAGACTGAAAAAAAACAGGATGGGTTGTAAATAAAGATCTTTTATTTTAATACCATAAAATGCTGATCCATTATGACAATAAACAGCTTGCTTTATATTTCCAACATTGGGGGTAATGTTATGTAATGATAACCAAAATGACACTTTGTTTTGTCTGGCATATTTCTTAAAAAAAATATTCATAGTATAACCTATAAAAGTAAGATGTTCTTGATTTAGGAAATTCTTCAAATTTAATATTAGAAAAATCAGTTTGATTAAATAAAACCGACTTATGAACTAAAGCTATTACTATAAAATCAATACTTATATCACTATTACTAATACATGTCAGGCAATCTTTAAAAATAGATAATGGCCCACCCTCAAATATATTTATTCCGGAAATAACTATACACTTTCTTTTATCTGTATCTAAATCTAACATAATAGGAGTTAATATTTTTTCTGTAATTCCACATTTTATAATTATGATTTCATCATTGCAGTTCTTTCTTACTAAGATCGAATTCTTTATTGTAATTATTTTTTTTATTCAAAAAGTGGTTTAACATTGAAAAGACTACTGGGTAAAGCAATTGCATACTTGATGCAGAATAAGAAATTGTATTATGGAAATTAGCAAATATGATTATGTTAAAAAGGATTGCCATTCCTGTAACTTTATAAGTATCTGACTTTTGAATTAATAAATAGTACAAGTTGACCATCACTATAAAATAAAAAAACAGTAAGATTATTCCCTGCCAGCGTAAATAAGAAAAGCTAAAAACATATATCGTTCCCACGTTTAAAAACGGATTGATCTGATTAAACTCTTTTGCACCGCCATTAGTAAGAAACTTAACAAAAAAATTAGGCAGGCATTCGTTTAATATTAAATCTTTATAACTTCCCTCTGGTTTTTTAACATAGTTAATATTGTTCTGAAGATTAGCAACCGGGGAAGCTATATATAAATAAGACCAATAAAATTCTTTTGGTATTGCACTGTTAAGAAACTCTTCTGTAGCACCTGAAGATCTGGGTATATAAGTAGGGTCGCCTTTTCCTGATCTAAGATTGCCCATAAAACCGAACATATAAAACACTAATACTGCGCCAATGATTGTTTTGAAAAGCAAATTTAAAGAGATGATTTTTTTTCCAAGCATATAAACAATAAGTGCGCCTATTAAGATACTTAAAATACTCGAACGGGAAACCTGAAGTATAAATGGAATAATTGAAAGGATAAAGAACCAAAGAAGTTTTTTTTTATAGGTAGAAATATATTGATGAAATAAGTAGATACCATAAAAGATATTGAAAGAGACCAAAAAAGTATGTATAACTGGTATCCCAAATGAATCCTCACTATAATCAAACGTTCCTTTTAACAACCCCATTAAAGGAAGATTTCTGGAATATATAACTTCAACACTATATAGGATATATAATGATAATAAAATTATCCCATTTGGCTTAAACTCGTTAATAGCTTTGTAATTAAAAGGTTTAGTAAAATTTATAAATATCCCCAGTACTGCACAGATTAAAAATGTAAAGACGTAAAACAAGAATAAATTTATGCCAAGTTGGGGATAAATGGTAGACCATCCAAAAGAGTAAAAAAGAAAAGGTACAATAAAAGAAAAGATATATATAAAATTGGGATTAGACAGTAATTTCTTTAACATTATAACCTTTAATTACAGTGCTTAAACAAGTGGATTATTATGGGTTTCATAAGTCCCCTCAACCCTTTTAATTGCTGATTGAAAAAAATACCCTGTTTTAAGTTTGTTACTTATTGATATTATATTTTTAATCATAATTTCATACTGGTTAACATCAATATTGTCAATAATGTCACTTAATTCAGACAAACTATTGATAGCAACTCCGATATTATTATCTATTACGAATTTGCTTAATGCTGCTTTTAATGGCAAAATTATTGGCAAGCCAGCTGCCAAATATAATGAGATTTTATGTGGATTATTATAAGCTATATAATTACCGTATTGCCCGGCGCATTGTTCAACATCATCTCCGTCCCAAATTAAACCAAAATTACCTTTCAGTTTCTCAACAAGTGCTTCTGCAGTAAATGTTCCTTCCCAACTAACATTTTCCTGTTTTTCAAAACGTTTTAAATCCAATCCGGGCCCATATAATTTAAAATAAATGCGATTTGTAGCTTTACCTAAATTATATATAAATTTTCCTCTGCTCAGGTTACCTGCAAATATTACTTCTCTTTCGCCATTTTTAAATGCAGCTATACGGTTAAATTGATTTTCCTGAGTGCATAAGTAGTCGAAAATTTCTAAATCAATTACTTTTGTTTGGGTGGATTTGGATTTAAGCCATTCCGTCATGCTATGATTATGTGAAATAATAATATCATAAGCATTTAAATTACGGATTTCGCCAGCTATTTCCGGCTCTGCTTTTTGATACCTAAGTGAATTTAAATCGTGAATTATACAAGCAAAAAAGCACTTTTTTAATTTTAAAATACCAATAAACAATCTAAAATATCCTTTCAAACCAAAAAGTGGATATTGCATTACAATTAATGATTTAGGCTTTATGAAGAATACCATACCTGTTAACTGGACAATCATCTTTAAGATATTAAAAACAGCCAGGTACTTATACTTATAAAAATTCAATTGAACAAGTTCATATCCTTGCTTGCCGAGTATATTAGTACAATCACTTACAGCTTTACTCCCTGCATGTTTTAAATTGTGATTGATAACGTTTACATAAAAATGGTATTTCATATTTTAGGTTACCCTTTAATCATTAAATATTAAAACCAAAATAGAACGAAGAGCCTGTTTAAATTTATATCTGAAAAGTTTATAGTGCTTCTTTTAGCCCTATAAATTTTGTGTTTGTACTGATAACAAAATTATATAAAGTTCCATGCTTTTTATGCGATAAAAGAAGCATAAAATATACTGAACAAAAGTAAAACGAAAAAGAAGTTCTTCCCTGCGATTGTAGTTTACTATTACAAAGGATACTTTCATACAATCTTTTACTTATAAAATTTTCAGGAATGGTTTAGTTGACCAATAATTTTTACTGTAGAAGTTTTGGACATCAATATTAACAGGCGTATGATTTAATTTTTTTTTGAGTTTAGTAAACTCAATCCAACCTTCATAATACCATGAAATAGATCCAATACCATGTCTATAAATGCCTTTCATATTATTTAAAAATACCCTGGTTAAATAAAGAGCCCTGTCTTCCTTTTGAAAATATTTATATACTATGGCCATTTCATTTCTAAAAGATAATGTAACAAGCCTTTTTGTAGTTCTATTTATAACACTTGTACGGTGGGTAACATGGCAATCAGAAAAAAAGATAATCTTGTAGCCAGCTTGCATGCACCTTATTCCATATTCATATTCATTAGTATATAGAAAGATCCAATCTGCATAACCACCAATCTTTTCATATAATTCTTTTCTTAGTATAAAGCCACATCCTATAAATCCTGCATATTCAGCTAAATTATTCCAATCATCCGTTTGGAACGCTCCTCCTATAATATTTAAAGCAAGTACACCTACATTTGGATGATTATCTAAATACAAGAGCGCTTCCTCAAGGCCGGTATCTATTTGGCTATCATCATCCAGAATTATAAAATATTTTCCTTTTGCCCGTGCAAAGCCAACGTTCCAGGCCGGAGCGCCAATATTTACAACATTCTCAATCAAGATAATGTCAGGGTAATGATCTTTTATGGCAGATGCACTTCCATCTGTGGAAGCATTATCAATAATGATGATTTCAAAATTATCAGGATCAAACTTTATAATGTCTTTTGTTTTAGAAATAGTAAGTAATACCTCGTCTTTTCGGTTATAGTTAACTATTACAAAGGATGCTTTCATGTATAATTATATGCTTACTTAGAGCCTGTTTAAATTTTGTCCAGTATTTTCTATGTTTATTTTATCCCAATAAAAACTGTAATGCCGTAATACTTTTTGTAGGAAATAAGATACAAATATCAATTTTACAGGGCTAAAAGAAGTACTGCGTTTTTCAGGGGTAAATTTAAGCAGGCTCTCAAATATTATATTTTAAAAATTATGTTGGACTACATTAACCTATCGTAAAAACAGATCGAATCTTCCAAAGGCCTTTTTATTAGTATCAAATCTCCTTTTAAAAACCTTCATTATTAATGCTAATATTGATGTATGTTTTAATAGAAAATACCACACCCTAAACATAAGGAAAACTTTAAATTTATTTTTTCTAAAATCAATACTTCTATAATAAAACTGTTTGTATAGATATAAATGATAATCATCAATAAGTGATAAATCATCATTTACACTTTTAATAATTACATAAGCTGGTGCACCAATTGGAACAAGTTGTTGTACCGCAAGTTTTTTTCCAAATGCCATATAATCCTTATTAAACTTTACCGGGGCCTCAAGCAAAGAAGTAATAACCATGCTCAGTTTGACAGCAGACCATCTTTCATCTACATCATCCAAAGGTATGTTATTAGCGATTGTTTTTTCAGATAATACAAATGTTTTATTATTACTTATTGCTAACATAGCCGGCACAATTTGCGATGCCATGGAATAAGCCCCCCAAGTTGCAAATTGTATATATTTAAAATATTCCTGTGTTTTATAAACTGCTGTAGAAATAAATAACCAATTGCCAAAAAAGTCAAGGTTATTTGCCATTTCATGTGTATTGCTAATCAAAATTGGCTTATTCCTTTCGGCTTTGTTACAGTTACAGTTCGAATTAAAATTAAACCCTATTAAATCATGATTATTGTAAAGCTGTATTTCATTAAGTATAATATCAATTGCATCCTCGATCACGAGGTCATCATCACCAAGTGTCCATATCCAGGGTGTATCACAAAGCTCAAAGCATCTTGCAAAATTAGCATCCGCTCCAATATTCACTTTATGCCGTATTACGTTAATAGGATATGAACTTAAATTTTGGATACTTATTTCTAAATAATCCTTTACATTTATATCAGAGCAGTTATCTAAAATTGAAATCCGCACATTACTATTTAGCTGAGGGATCAGCATTTTCACAGTATTAAGTACCTTATCAGGACGATTATATGTAGGAATTGCAATAGTTAAAGTCATATTGTTGTTTGATGCCATAATTTCCTTTTCTGAGAAAAAACTATTATTACCCAGGGTATGCCGATGGTTAAACCAAGTGCAAGGTAGCCACCTGTAACTCCAATTACACCGTAATATTTACCCAACATAAAGGTTGAGACTGATGAAAAAATTGCAAATACTACAGACTGGCCCAAAAGCGGCTCAGATTTATGGCAACGTAAATAAGTAGCCATTCCAAAAGCAAAGCAGTTTAACAAAAATGAAACGCACATAAAACTTAAAGGTAATAAGGATAAAAACCTATGTCCTATAGCTGTGTTTTCGTGTTGAAGCACAAATACAATTACAAATACTGTTGTTAAACCTAAAATTGTAATTATTATAGTTTGCCAAAAACTTTTGAAGAAAACCTTATCAAGTTCTGAATACTCTTTTTTTGCTATAAGACCCGAAAATAAAGGAACCTTAGTATTTATCCAACTCATTGAAAGGCCTAAAACCCCATTAAGAGCAGCAATGGTCATTCCCATTTGTCCGGCGATTACTGGGCCTTCTGTAGCAAAAAGCACCGGGTTAAAGAGTTGAAAAATAAAATACCCACTAATCCAGCTCAAAGCAATTTTCCATTGATAAGGAAAAATTTCTTTACGGTAATTTACTTTGCTTTCCCCTTTTAGTTTCCAAATACTCAAAAGCATTTTGCTATTGCCTGAAAATAAGAAAAGTAATAGTATAGTTAAGAAGCTGGCTAATACGGCTAAGGCAGAAGAATACAATTTAAAATGAAAAAACAATAATACGATAACTGTTACAATATATACCGTTTGTTGCATAAGCCTCATTCGGGCTACTTCTTTAACTTTACCAAGACCTTCTAAAAATGCAAAAAGCGGATCAATTAATAAAAAGCAACATGTAGTAACCGATAAAATTGCCCATGGTATATGCCATGAGACATTTAATTGATTATTAAACTTAGTGAAGAAGTAATTACCTGCAACAATAAGTGCAACGAGCAATAGTAAGCTAATGAAAGAAAACCATTTAACAACAAAATGCAGTAAAGATGCTAATCGGGATTGATGAGAACGATCTCCTTCTATATTAATATGATCTATCCATTTTAAATGAGCCATTTCATGTGCTACATATTGCGTAATTATTGAATTCAGGCCCAACTCAAAAAAAACCTGAATCGCAATAATACTACCAAATGTATAATAATATCCTTGTTCATCTTTGGATAGATATTTGGCAATAAAAATAACTGATCCAACTCCGCCCAAAGCCTGAATGATTCTTGCAAAGACTGTATATGCGATGGCTTTATCAATCCCAATTCTTTGAGCAAGCTTCTTTGCTGATATTAACACTGAAGATATAATAACTTATGTAGGTAATAAAATAGATGCAACAGCTATGTAGTTTATATAAGTTGTATAGGCCTGTTCAAATTTATACTATTAAAAAGCAGTGCTTCTTTTAGCCCTGTAAAACTGAGTATTCTGTATCCTATCTAAAAGAAACTATTAGAAACTTTCATGTTTTTTATACGATAAAAGAGCATGTGAAAAGGTATTAAACTTTTTTAAAAAGGCTCTTATCAGATAGGATAAATAATAAAATTATAGACCTCTGTTGTTTATAGTTTCTTTTAATTCCTCAATCTGAGAATATGGGCCATCAATATCACCAACTTTTAATGGTTGATCAGTAGTTAATGGATGTAATAGTTTTTCACCATTCATAAGTTCCCGGCACGAAAGCTGCCCCTTTTGTAAAGGATAAGCCAAGTAAAAATCTTCATTTAAATTACCGTGTGTTACTGTGTGTCCGGCAGGTAAATCTTTTTTAACGTAAACACCCCGGATATAATTATCCAAAAAATCGGTTTCCTTTTTCATTGGCATTTTACGCTCACTTCCAGGTCCGCCACACATTTCTTTGGCCTTAATATAAGCCTTAAACCAGCCATCAATTTGTTTGGGAGTAAATGAATAAGGTGAAATTTTTTGACCATCGCTATCTATATCAATATGTCTTTCAAATAATCTAACACCTTTTGCAACTGCTATATACATACAATGTATATAATCATCATTATCATGGTTTTCGTGAGTTGATAAACCTATAACATTATCTTCATATCTGTTTTTCAGATAGTCCACCTGGTTAAGTTCCATTTCAAATGCTTGTGTAGGATAGGCCGCAACACAATGATTTATAGCTAAGGGAATATTGCGGTTTTTGAAGAATTTAACTAAATCATCAGTATCTTTAATAGACAAACCTGCGACAGATACAATAACAGGTTTCTTTGTTTTTGCAATTTTCTCCAATAAAAACCAATCGTTAGAATCAGCACTTGCAACTTTAATTATTGGCATGTTGAATTCACTGCATAAATCAACAGATCTCTCATCAAATGGTGTAGCCATAGGGATACAACCGCTGTCAACTATGGCCTTAACTAATATGGAATAATCTTCATTAGATAACTGTGTTTCCAAGGTTCTTTTAATATATCTGATATCCTGACGGTTTCTAAAGTCTTTATGAATGAAGTTGTCAACATCCCTGAATTGCAATTTAATCGCAGCCTTCACATTGTTAAATCTCACTACTCGTGCAAACTCTTTGATTATATTAAGGCCTCTCTCTACACTGCCTAAATGATTATTTGTCATTTCAAGAACAAATAGATCATTGAAAATTTCTGACTCGTTCATATAAATTATTTCTGTAAATATTATTTTTGTTTAGTTGATACTTAAATAAGCATGTTTGATTTTAATTCTTCCGGATTCAAAAATGGGTACATATCTTCTAAAGGAGAACTGACCATGGAACCATCTTCAAGCTTTTTAGAAGATAATTTAGGACTAAATTCCTGATTAAGATCCAGAAAAACCTCGCAAATGAAAGCACCCTTGGTATTCATGATCTCATTCATGTTTGCTTTAAGTTCTAAATGATTTTTAATAGCATAATAAGGCAAATCAAATGCAGTGGCTATTTTTTGAAATGAAGGAAAGTTTAAACCAGACTCAATACCGCAACCAACGATATTGTCTTTAAAAAAATTATGTTGTGTTTGCCGAATAGAATGATAACCTTTATTATTCAATATGAATATTTGTACAGGTAAATGATTGCCTGAAATAGTTTGTAATTCCTGCAAATTCATCATGATACTTCCATCTCCTGCTATGCAAATAATACGATCCGCATCAGGTTTACCAAAATAAGCCCCAATTGCTGCCGGAAGGTCATAACCCATAGAGGCGCATCCGGAATTATGAAATATACGTTGTCCTTTTTTAACCTTGACACCCTGAAAAGTTGCTACACAAGCTGTACCATCGGCACAAACTACTACTTCATCTTCTTTAAGGTAGTTTGAAATTTCATCAACAAAACAATATGGGTTAACACTTTCTTTTAAATCCCAGTATTCGGGCAAACAAACAGGATATTTTGCTACACGTTCTTTACACCAGTTTAACCAATTTGTTTTATCATTAAATTTAACCTGCCTTGCCTGTTCCATAAACAGATTGAAAAAGATTTGCAGATCTGACGTTATTTTTAAATCAAAATTACAGGTAGGTTTATTTAGTTCATTCTGATCCACATCGACACCTACTTTAAATGCTTGTCGTGCAAAGTTTGTCCAATTATAACTTACTAATCGTATGTTAAGCCTGGAACCTAAAACAATTAAAAGATCAGAATTTTGTACAGTAAAATTTCCAGCCCTGTTGCCTATTATTCCTGGCCTGCCTGCATACAACGGATGCGTATCAGAAAGTAAATCATTAGAGTTCCATGCAGTTACAACAGGAATTTTTAAAAGATCAATAAAGTCAAAAAATTCTTTGTAAGTCCTGCTTAAATGAATACCATGCCCGGCATATATAACAGGCCGTTCTGCATTTTGTATATGGCTAATCAGACCTTTAATATTTTCTATTACTTCTGTTTTATCGAAGTATTGATTATCTTCCTTCGGATCATATCCTCTAAGTTCATCAGGATTTATTAATGTAGATTGCACATCAATAGGAATATCTAACCAGCAAGGCCCTGGCCTACCTGTCATTGCTAAATGTATAGCTTTGTCTAAATGATATTTAATATCATTTGGATCCTCTACAAATACACTGTATTTTGTGATACCCTTAACCATATTGATAACATCGGCTTCCTGGTCGCCAAGTTGTCTTAATTTTCCGGTAAGCCCGTATGTTTGTACACATGTTTCGCGCTTTACCTGGCCGGAAATTATCAACATAGGTATAGAATCAACCCAAGCACCAAAAACACCGTTTAATGCATTAATACCGCCGGGACCGGTAGTAACATTTATTACGCCTATTTTACCTGAAACCCTGGTGTAAGCTTCGGCAGCCATGCTGACAGCCTGTTCATGATGGCAACAAACATATCTTATTTTTTTATTTCGGCCTATTGCATCGTTTAAATGCATGGCACCGCCTCCTGTAACTAAAAAAACCCTGTTTGTATATTCTGATACTTTATCGAAAATGTAATCTGCTAAACGGATCATTTATATTAACTACCTTGAATTTTTTGAAAAGCTGCTGAAAGACAATTCTTGAATAACTGATTGGATTGAATTTTAAGCATGCCAAAACTACCAAGTTTAAATGGAACAGCCATATAAATTTCATTATTAGAAGATTTTTTATCCTTTTTCATGTTTTCAATTACCTCTTCTACAGAAATATCTTTTAATAGATTTATTAATTTTTGATCAATAAAGGATAAAATAAGTTTATTTATTTTATCTGCTTCGGCCAATGGAAGCGAACCAAACGCTACTGATATTAAATTTTCAATTACCATACCTATAGATACTGCAATACCATGCGGTATTTCATAACCTGCCAATGGCTCAATGGCATGGCCAACCGTATGGCCATAATTCAGCGCTTTTCTGATGTCATCCTCAAACTCATCCAATTCTATTACCGCCTTTTTTACAATCAGCGCAAGTTTAATTAATTGGCCTATGTTTTTAACCTGGCTACCCTGCCCTTCTGTAAGCTGAGAAAACTTTTCGATAGAGGCCGGGCCACCAACAATAGATAACTTTATAATTTCGCCAAATCCCGACAAAACGTCTCTATTATCCAATGTAGCAAGAAAATCTGTACATATAAATACCTGCCGGGGAGCCGAAAACAAGCCCAGCTGGTTTTTGATATGCCCATAATTAAGACATGATTTTGCACCTATACAGCTATCACTCATAGCAAGCAATGTAGTCGGAATATAAGTCCAGTTAATTCCACGTTTATACACCGCCCTTGCAAATGCGCTTATATCCTGCGTTATACCACCGCCTGCAGACAGGAAAGTTTCTTTTTTTGAAAAGTTCTTTTCCTGTAACACATCTAATAAACTTGTTACTGTTGGCAGTCCCTTATTTTCTTCTAAAGCTACTACAGTAAACAGTTCTTGTTTATAAAACAATTTGTTGCCATACAGTTCTGCTACTTTTTGGTCGATGAATATAAAATGATTGCTTTTGTTTTTAGCAGCAATATTTTGTATTTCCTGGTATAAAACATCACTGCTTACAAAGTTGATTACATAATTATAAGGCAATGACTTTATGGTAATTTCATTTGATGCGAGCGCATCAAACGAATAAGGTATTTCCTTACCTTCTATCGAAAAGCTATTTAACATTTTATTAAGATTGAAACCCGCCAGTTAAATATCCACCGTCAATAATAATATCTTGCCCGGTTATAAATTGATTTTTTTCTGAACATAAAAAATACACTAATTCGGCAACGTAAGTGGGCTGTCCTAATTTCTTTAAAGGAACATCTTCAATCAAACCATCAATTACTGCCTGTGAATTATTTTTGTAAGTTAACTGAGTAGCTATAAACCCTGGGGAAACAGAATTGACTAAAACCCCTTTCTCTGCCATTTCCAACGCCAGCGTTTGCACCATCCCTTTTAAACCATGCTTGGAAGTTGAATATTCAATCCGCTTGTTACGGGATATTGTACCATAAATAGAAGATATAGCTGCAATTCGTCCTGTGCTGTCAAAAAGCTTACTCAAATGCTGTATTATATACAAAAAACTAAGCGTATTGATTTGTACTGTTCGGTCAATAGTCTCAGGCTTAACTTCTAAATATGTTTTAAGATTGTTTATACCTGCACAATGTACAAATGCTGTGATCGAATCATATTTAAAATCAGCAAAGTATTTATTGATAGAATCGTTATTGCTGCAATCTAATTCTGTGGATGAAGGAGCTATAATATTAAAACTCATATTTTTAAAAAGATTTGCTATAGCATTTCCTATTTCACCATTACCGCCTGTAATAAATAAATTTTTCATTTTAAATTTTTTATTCTGCCTTAAAGGTTTAAGAAAATCTTAATCTTAATAATGTAGCTAAAAATGAAAAAGAAAAACTAACAAGGTCGCGTTTAGTTTTTCCGTACAAACGTTCTTTAAAAAAGTATGGCAATTCAATCACTTTTAAATTTTTATTTAACTTGACGGCTTTAAAAAAAACTTCCTCAATAATATCAAAATTACTACATTTTAAATTAAGTGGTTTAATTATTGAAGCCTTGTATAGTTTAAAGCTATTTGAAACATCTTTAGCAGGAATATTTAAAATAACCCTATATGATAAGTTGACCATCATACTCATAAATTTTAAGACTGGGCCATTAAAAGAGCCACCTCCCGCTACATATCTTGAAGCTATTACAAAATCTGCATTATGTTTCTGTTCAATAAGTTTTAAAATAAATTCAGGATCATGGGAACCGTCTGCATCCATAAAAACAATATAATCACCATCACAATGTTCAATACCTGTACGAACAGCATCTCCATAAGTATCTGCTGGTTTACGATTGATAACTTTTACCCTTAATGGATATTGTTTTTCCAATTTAGGGGTGCAGTCAGTAGATAATTTTCGGTCAATAAGTAAAATTTTATAAGAGATTTCACTTTTATCCAGAACACTTATTATTTGAGGAACAAGAATTTCTAAATTTTCATATTCGTTATATGATGGAATTACTATGTTGATTTGCGGCATTAAATTTTGATCTAAAAATTATTAAAAAACTCATCGCTAAAATTATTAATGGATAAATAACAACTGCTATACTTATATCTTTATATAAAACAATATAATTATGAGGAATTAACAGGCAAGCAAAACCTATATTATAAACATTGTCATAAGTATTCTTATTTTTTTCTTTCAAATAATAAATTAAAGGCAAATAAATGAATATTAACTTATAATCAAATGAGACGTTTGGAAACAAAATCAATACTGCGGTTAACAGAAACAGGTTCATCCATTTAGGTAAGTTTCTCTTAAAAATTATAAATATAACCGCTAAAAACATGATGAATGTCATAACAGTATATATGGGCAATATATTGTTTATACTATTTGCTGAATCTTTACTTTTATGTAATAATATTATAAGTATATTATATAATACTTTAATTAATCCCAACAAAGATAAATTATAATGAAGACCAGTAGTGCCAGAATAAGCGATTGTGAAATTTTTTAGTGCTATTAACATAGCTTGTATATTATTTCCAACACCTCCTTTAAAAGTAATCAATGAAAGAAGGGATGCAATACCTACAATTAAGCAAATGATTGCTGTTTCTTTATATTTTTTATCTTTTAAATACAGGATAACAAATACACCTGTATATAATTTTAAAGAAATAGAAAGGCTTAAAAATATAATTGATAACCAAGTTTTTCCTTTGTTATTAAAATATAGCCAAAGTAAACAGAATAGAAAATTGTAAATTTCAATATTTAATCGGTCTACATTAAAAAATATTGGATACGAAAAGAAGAATATGATAATTAAATTTAACAGATTAGAATGTATGCTTGCTTTAAATATATTAATAATAAGTTTTCCATAAGTAACTATAAATATTCCTAAGAAAACACTCAGCAAGATAACTTTATTGCTTAATAATGAAAATATGTGAAATATAGTATTAGCTACAGGAAAATAATTTGATGGAAAAGAGAAGCTGGTAATATAAGGACTGTTTTGTGAACAAATTTTGATCATGTTAAATAGATCGTTAAACCTGTCAGCGGGATCAAACAAGAAAGTATTAAAGGGATATTTATCATGTGATAAATAACTTCCGAAATAAGCTCTGAGCAGTCCTACAAATATCCCTATAAAAACTATTAGTGAAATAGTTTTTATTTTTTTATTTGCCAGTACTTCAGTTTCCATTTGATAACCAGTTTAACATAAATTGAATACCAGATTCGGCAGTAATTAGGGGCAACCAAGAGGTCATCCTGTTTATTTTTGTTAAATCGGCCACAAATACTTTTTGATCACTACTTCTGGGTTCTAAATGTGTATATTTTAATTTAATACCAAGTATTTTTTCAAGTATGTTAAATAGTTCTAATAATGATAAACTATTTAACATACCACCACCAATATTAAATGCATTTCCTTTTACAGTATCTATTTTATCTACTACCAATAAATATAATTTTACCATATCAATTGAAAACAATACATCTCTGACTTGTTTACCATTACCTGATATGGTAAAAGATTGTACCGAACTATCGCTTTTTTGTAATAAAGCCTGGCTACAAAACCACCCGATCCAACCTTGGTCAAAGGTTGAGAATTGCCTTCCTCCAAACATGGACGAGTGTCTGAAAACGATTGTTTTTAACCCATATATTCTTGCATAATCCAAACAGTATTGATCGGCAGAGCCTTTTGAAACACCATAAGGCGAATGAAAATCCAAACCAATATCTTCTGAAAATCCTTTAGGATAATCTTCTGATATATATCTGGTCTCAGTTTCTTTAAAATCAATATATTCCAGATCTCCATAAACTTTGTTAGTAGATGAATACACAATTATAGATTGAGAAGAAAACTGCCTTACTCCTTCTAAAATGTTAATTGTTCCTAAAACATTAATTTCAAAATCCAATCTAGGGTTTGAGATCGAGGTAGTCATAGCAACTTGACCAGCTAAATGATAAATAACATCTGGCCGATTTTCTTTTATAACCTGAGTTACTATAGCAGTGTTTCTTATGTCTGCATTAAAAAACTTAAAATTTCCTTTAGTTTTTAACCACTCAAAGTTTTTTTCTGAACCCAACCTTGATAAATTATCAAGTATAATCAACTCATCATTTCTACTTAAAATTGCTTCTGCAATATTTGATCCTAAAAAGCCACAGCCACCTGTAATCAATATTTTCATAGTTTTAGTTTGTCTTTTTTAATCGTAATTGCTAATCCTTGTTCTAAATCAATTTGAGGTTTCCATCCTAGCTTTTTAAGTGCAGAACAATCAACTTTAAAATTCATTAACTCGTTGTTTCTATATGGTATAGTACCAAAGTTTAAATTCGTATTGCTATTATTTGTAAGTTGTTTTACCTTTATTACAAATGTTTTTAATTGGACAGGTTCATCACTTGATACCTGATATTCAGTAAATCCAATTTTAAAGGAATCTATATGATCAATAACTATTTCAAAAGCTGATACGACATCATCTACATAAGTAAAATAACGGCTCTGCTCTCCTTTTGTAAGATTTAAAACAGGCACATCATTGATAAATGAATCTACTAAGTAACTTACAAACTTAGTTTTATCATCCGCAGGACCATAAAAATGTTCTAACTGTAAATTAATAAAACCAATTTCATTTGAAAAAAATTTCATCCAATCTTTAAACTGGCTCTTAGATAAGGAATAAACATTTATATTTTTATCGAGTATTGTATCCGTATTAATAAACTTTATATTTTTATTGGCCTCTTTACATAAAGATAAAAGCCGTAAAGGTAGCATAAGATTAGCTTCTATTATTTCAACCGGGTTTTCGTCTTTTCTTCCATAATGAGTGGCGCAATGTAAAATAATATCAATATCAAGAGATTTAATTAGTTCGACACTTAAATCTTCAATATTAAAAACCTTTAAATAAGGAATAGTATTAATTATCCTACTCAAATTTGACCGGTTTCTTTTAAGTAGAATAAAGTCAAACCTATCTTTTAAAGTGTTAATTATATTACTACCTAAATAGCCGGTTCCGCCGGTGATCAGAATCTTCTTTTTAGTAAAACTATTCATTAAATTATTTGTAAGTTCTTTATTTTGCAGGCTAATATATGTTTCAAATTTATGGTTCTTAATATCTTAAAGCTTATTAACTGTTTGTATTAAACAAGATAGTTTTGTCTATTGCATCACTTAAACTTATATTAACGTTTAAGCCCAAATCCTTTTTAGCCATTTTACAATCTGGGGCATAACGCTGAATTGGTAATCCGGATGGCTTACCTAAAATCTTTAAATCAATCCGGTTATTAAATCTTTCGGCAACTATTGCTGCTGTGTCTTTAATATTTAATGAAAAATCTGACCCAACATTATAAGGAACATTTTCTTTCCCTTTTAATAAAATTGTCCAAAGCCAAATAGTTAAATCAGCTGCATACAAATAAGAACGATAAGGGCTGCCATCACCTTTAACAATTATATCTTCCTTATTTAATCCATTTAAAATAAAATTGCCAATAGCAAAATGCTTATCTAAAGGCAGGTAAGGGCCAACAAAAGCAAAACACCTTGCTATTTTTACAGGTAAATTATATTGTTTATGGTAGATTGAACAGTATAGTTCTGCTATCCTTTTTCCTTCGGCATAGGCAGAAGCAGGATTACTAATATCAATAAAAAAGCTTTCATCTTCTTTTATATGTGTTACATCAGCAGGTTGTTTGCCATATACTGCTCCAGAACTTGTTAATAAAAATGATTTTAACGATTTCGTTTTTGCAAAATCCAATATCCGCTTTGTGCCAGTAATTATGGTATCCAACATTAATAATGGGTTTTCATCATTCAATTTTGCATCTGCATCTGTAGCAGCATGAATGATAAACTGAAAATCTTCTGAAGGAAAATCAAAAGTTTGAATATCCCCTTTTATAAAACTTATACTTACTTCAGTTTTGTAAAAAGGATATTCATTCAAAAAAGCTTCAGGGCTACGTGACAATGCACAAACTTTGGCATTTAAAGAAAGTTTATCATTGATATAAATAAAGGTCTCTAACAACCATTTTCCAAAAAAACCCGTAGCACCGGTAACAAAAATAGATTTATTTTTAAGTTGCCCTGCAAAGTCTTTTACGTTGTCTAATACATGCTGTAAATCCTGTTCAGATATCCGTCTCAAAATTACCCGTTTATATATTTGCTAATAACATCGGCCATATAATCATAGTGGCTCTCATTTAATCCTGGCCAGACGCCCAACCAAAAAGATTGGTTCATGATGGTATCAGTATTTTCCAAACTTCCAACAACCCTATGCTGAATGTTGGCATAAGCTGGCTGCCGAAGCAGGTTACCGCCGAATAATAGCCGGGTACCTATTTTGCTGGCTTCCAAATGTTGCACCAGCATGTGCCGGTCAGCAGCATCTCCTTCACGTAAAGTAAGCAAAAAGCCAAACCAGGATGGATTGCTGTTTGGTGTAGCTTCGGGTAAAATAAATATTTCTTCAAATGCTTTCATTCTTTCGTACAGCAAACTAAAATTTTCCCTTCGCTTTGCTATAAATGTTTCTACTTTCTTTAACTGGGATACGCCGATTGCTGCCTGCATATCGGTTACTTTTAAATTAAACCCAATATGAGAATATGTGTATTTATGATCGTATCCGTATGGCAGCGTTCCTAATTGTTGTGAAAACCGGCAACCGCAAGTATTGTCTTTGCCTGGTTCGCAATAGCAATCGCGCCCCCAATCCCTAAAACTTTCTGCAATCTTGGCCAGTTCAGGGTTATTGATTAAAACTGCACCTCCTTCCCCCATCGTAATATGATGTGCCGGGTAGAAAGAAAAAGTGGAAATATCGCCAAAAGTTCCTGTTTTTTTATCATGGTAGGTTGCCCCCAATGAATCGCAATCATCTTCCACTACCCATAAGTTATATTTTTTAGCCACCCGCATCACTTCATCTAAATTAAAAGGATTACCAAGCGAATGTGCAATCATGATGGCTTTGGTTTTTGGCGATACAGCCGCCTCGATCAATTCTGCTTTTACATTATGTGTGGCAATATCAACGTCAACAAAAACCGGAACAGCTCCATACTGAATTATTGGGTTTATGGTAGTGGGGAAGCCTGCAGCAACGGTTATCACTTCATCACCTGGCTTAATTTGCCTTGAACCTAATTTTGGAGAAGTTAAAGTATAAAAAGCAACCAGGTTAGCAGATGAACCTGAATTTACCAACAAAGATTTTGGGGCTTTAAAATAGGCTGCAAACTTGCTTTCAAACTCGTTGGCAAAACGTCCTGCTGTCAGCCATCCGTCCAAAGCAGCATCTACACCCATCAGTATATCTTCTTCATCCAATACTTTGCCTGTTACCGGGATGTAGTTTTCTCCCGGGATAATTATTTTCTTGGTTGCTTTTTCAACTCGTTGTTTGATCGAATTTATATCAAGTTGGCTATAATCCATAAGGTAAATATTTTGATAAGTTGTAATAACTATGCTTCTTTTAGTGGCAATTATTTATAAAATCTATAATTTGCTTTTCAGTAAATGTGGAAATTGTATGATCAGAATTCAAATTATGCTTATACCAATTCATGGTTTGTTCAATTGCGGACTGAGCACTTAATTGAGGTTTCCAATTAAGTGCTGTCATTACTTTACTAATATCCAATTTTAACAATCCTGCTTCGTGTGGTTGGTTTGGCATTTGTACTGTTTCAAATTTTCCGCTTCCCCAGCATTTTATGGCAATGTTTACCATTTCACTCACAGATAAAGCGTCCTGAAAATCTGGGCCAAAGTTATAAGCTTGTGAATAAAGTTCAGGGCTTTCCATAAGTTTATTTCCTAACATCAGGTATCCAATGAGGGGTTCAAGAACATGTTGCCATGGCCTGACGGATTTTGGATTTCGGATCTGAACGACTTCATCATTTGATAGTGCTCGGATGATATCCGGTACTAATCGGTCTTTTGACCAGTCACCACCGCCGATCACATTTCCTGCACGGGCAACAGCAATACCTTTTTTATGCTCAGAATATTTATGTATGTTAAAAAAACAATTACGGTAAGAATCTATAACAATTTCCGCGCAAGCTTTACTGGCACTGTAAGGGTCATACCCTCCCAAACGGTCTGTTTCCCGGTAAGGATACACCCATTCATAATTATGATAAACTTTGTCTGTCGTAATCAATACAACCTGACATTTTTTGTTTAATTCACGTACACCGTCTAGCAAGTTGGCCGTTCCGATGGCATTCACTTCAAATGTTTCGGCAGGAATATCATAGGAAAGCCTTACCAAAGGCTGGGCGGCCAGATGAAAAATATAATCAGGCTGAAAATGGATTATTGCTTCTTTTAACCGTTCTTTTTCACGAAGGTCAGCAACAATAGAATCGCATAAAGTATCTCCGTTTAAAACATGATACAGATCGAATTCATGTTGTGGTGCCAATGCATATCCCTGAACTTCTGCCCCAAATATGGATAAAATTTTTAACAACCATGACCCTTTAAAACCTGTATGCCCGGTTATAAAAACTTTTTTCCCAGAATATGTAGATTGTAAATTTTCTAATAACATGGCTACCATACTTTCCAGCGTGCGTTTCCCTGGTTCCATTCTTCTTCTAATTCTACCCTGTCGCGAAGTGTGTCCATTGGTTTCCAAAACTTGTCATGTTTAAATGCAACCATCTGACCTTGTTTTGCAATATTTTCCATAGGTTCACGCTCCCACAAAGTAAGATCTCCTTCTATGTAATCAAAAACTTGTGGTTCGCATACAAAGTACCCACCGTTGATCCAGGAACCATCACCTTTCGGCTTTTCCATAAAAGAATGTACAGATCTGTCGTCTAAAATATTTAATGCGCCAAACCTGCCTGACGGCTGAACGGCCGTTACCGTGCATTGCTTGTTATTCATTTGATGAAACTCGTATAGCTCTTTAATATTTACATCAGACAAACCATCGCCGTAAGTTAGCATAAAAGTTTCGTTGCCGATGTGTTGCTGTATCCGTTTGATACGTCCTCCCGTCATCGAATCGTTACCGGTATCTACCAAAGTAATTTTCCAAGGTTCTGCCTGCGAATCATGAACCTCCATGGAATTTCTATTCAGATCAATCGTAACGTCGGATTTATGCAAGAAATAATTGGCAAAGTATTCCTTTATCAAATAACCTTTGTATCCGAGGCACACTACAAAATCATTGAATCCATAATGAGAATAGATTTTCATGATATGCCACAAAATAGGCATACCACCGATTTCAACCATTGGCTTTGGCTTTAAAACGGTCTCTTCGGATAAACGGGTTCCTAAACCACCGGCAAGTAAAACAACTTTCATGATTGTATCTAATAATATTAGGGTCTTTTTTTAATTTATTTGGTTTGTTTTCTATGCTTCTTTTACCTTATAAAAAATACTGCTTTGTTTATTAATTCAAAGGAATGAGACACAGATACTAATTTTTTATCGATAAAACAAGCATTCTTATTTCTTCAAATATAAAATTAAATCAACTTTTCAACTTCTACGTCATCCGTCAAAGGGAAACTACAACATAAGAGGTATTCATTTTCCTTTAATTCTTTTGGCCTTTCCGCAATGCCGATCATTTTTACTTTCCCCTTTGTTAACCGCCCTTTACAAATCAAGCAATCACCAACCTGGCATGAATAGGTCAGTTCGATCCTCGCATCCAGTCCTGCCTCCAGGATACTTTTTCCTTTAACTACTTCCACTAATAAGTGCTCGCCGTCTTTTTTAATAGCAACCATTCGGGTTATAATACTTTCAAAATCAGCAGGGTCCCTAACGATTTCGAACTCCTCTGAAAAGATAGCTTTACTTTCTATGCCCAAATCCGATAGTACTGCTTTTACAGATTCTTTTAAACCTGTTGGGCCGCAAATGTAATGAACGGTATTTTTAAAATAACCTTCACTGTGCATAACTGATAATACTTTTGCAGGGTCAATACGGCCCTGAACAACATCCGGGTTTTCCTGCCCGATCGTTAACTGTGTGTGAAAGTTTCGCAAAGAAAAAGCATTTGTGTATTGTTCTTTTAATGATTGGATTTTATCTTTAAAGATGACACTATCTGAAGTACGGTTTCCGTAAACCAGTGTTACATGTTTAACCAGATTTTTAAACAAGGCATATTTAATAATAGACATGAGCGGTGTTATCCCGCTGCCTGCACCCCACAAAACAAGATGTGTATCCAATCTGATTAAATCATGATCTAAAGTAAAGCTACCCATCGGTTCCATCACTTCTACCAGATCACCTATGCCTAACCGGTCAATAATATGGTTTGAAACAATTCCTCCGGGTACCCTTTTTATGGTAACTTCCAAATCAGTATCGACCAAAGGCGCTGAAGAAAACGAATACGGCCTGATATAACGACGGCCGTTAATTTTAAAAATGACGGTTAAGTATTGCCCGGGTAAATAAGTTATCTTCTTTAATCCTGGCTGTTTAAAAATAACCGTTACCGTATCGGCAGTTTCTTTGCGTAGCGCTAATACTTTAAGTGTGTAATATTTCATTTATACACTTTATTTAAGCAGAGTTGCAAACATCTTTCTAACCAAAATGATAAAAATCGTTAAGAAAGCGCTTAAAAATCCACCTATCAAAATTCCTTTTAATTTGCCCAAACGATTCACATACAATGGCAGTACCGGCCTGTCAATTACTTGTATCAAAGGTGTTTCCTGACGCAGAGAAATTTTAGAAACCTCTAAATTCTTTACAATCTCACCATAAATAGCAGAGTTAGCTTGTACATCCACCTGCCTTCTCTGTGAAGGAACCCGTAAGGTAAGTAAAGCTGGATTTGCATTTGGTGCAGCATCAATGGCAGAGGCTACTCCTCCTATCGAACTATTTAAAACTCTTTTTACACTATCTGCTTGTTTTTGCAAGATTAGTACATTTTCAGAGCTTTTTTTTGTTTTGGTTTCACTGTAAAAGTTGTTTACGGTTTCTACTAACTTATTGTTAAAGTCTTTAGAAAACAACTCATCATTGGTTGCCACATCTACTTTTAAAATATTTAGCTTTTTGTCAATTTTATCAACATTTAAAATTGACTTATTAAAAATAAGTACCAGATCTGAAATGATGCTGTCCTGTTTGCGGTTGAACTTATCAGGATCTCCGTAAAAAGAAATTGAATTGATATGATCCTTTTCCTTCCATTTGTCACGCAGTTTATTAAAGTTAACGTAACGGTCGATCAGTAATTGATTTTTACCATTGATGTTGACTGTACTTAATAACGTTTTTTCGATCATCACTCTAGACTTGTACAACTCAATTATGTTATCTCCCTGAAAGATACCGCCTGCCCCACCACCGCTAACATCTATCCCTGCCAATGAAGCCAAACCTGCATACTGCCCCAGGCCTCCACCTTTGCTGTCCTCCAAAACAAAGGTGCTGGTTGCAACGTAAACTGGTTTTTTATATAATGCATAACACAATCCTAACAAACCGCCTAATACACTATAAAATAAAACGATTAACCACTTACTTTTTAAATAAGTAAAGGCCGATCTTAATTTTAAAATAAGTTCTTTTAAAGAAATCTCGTCCGATTCGTTTATATTATTACTCTTATCCATTCAGCAGCCTTTACTTATCAAGCTATCTACTTTCTTAAACTTAAAATCCCTAAGATAATAGCGCCTAATGATGCCAATCCTGTAGTTATACCTAACAGTGACTGGATCGTGTTTCCTAAGTTTTTAGGTTTATTCGGCACAAAAATTTCACTGCCAGGCTTTACTGCCGGATGATTGTTGAAAAAAAATATTTTATGCGTACCTTTTACCGTCCCGTTAGGATAAACTACATAAGCACTTCTTTTCAAAGCATTCGGAGAAAACCCCCCTGCATTTAAAACATAAGCTTTGAACGATTTTGACCTGCTAAAAACTACAGCACTAGGATAAAGCACTTCTCCGTTTACGCGAACAAGCTGCTGTTGCTTCGGAATCCTTAGCACATCACCGTCTTCCAGCAAAAGATCTATTTTTGAACCAGGTGCTTTTAAAATCTTTTTCAAATTAATACCCACAAAGTTATTTCGGGGTTGGATATTGCTGCTATTGGTTGAATCGCGATTAGTTCTTTTCAGCCGGTTAAACTGTTCGGCCCTTTCTCTTGCGATAGCAAGGGTGTCTGTTTTATTTTTGTCAACCCCTAATATCGCAATATTGTCTCTTTTTAATGATCCGCCTTCTATATCTGCCGAAGCTGTTAATCCGCCTGTACGGGCGATCAGATCAGATATTTTTTCATTTTTTGTTTCAATAGTATAAGAACCGGGATATAATACTTCACCTTCAACTTTCACAGTCCTTTGCTTTTCGTATCCCGGCAGCGTATAAACAGAGACAATATCGAAAGGCTTCAATACAAAATTAATACCTGCAAGTTTTAACTGGTTATCCACGTTTACGGTGAACACTTCTGCTACTTTACTACTTCTTGAATTTGGATCTGCATTGTTTATCCTACGTGCCACTTCAATCCGTTTTGGACTGGCCCCTTCTGCAAAACCACCTGCTTTTAAGATCAAATCCTCCACTTTCATGCTGTCGGCAAAAGCAAAAATACCCGGCTTTCTAACCGAACCGTTGATCGTGATCTGGTATTTATTGCGCAGATCAAAGATCGAAGAAATGTTGACTACGTCCTCGCGTTGTAAGGTGATAACCGCTGCTTTGTTTAGCACATCTTTTACACTAAAAGAAATCAGTTCGGTACTGTTATCTGCCTTTAAACGGGTGATGGTACCACGCTCTGTAAAAGCATCTTCTTTTAAACCGGCAGCTTTTTCTATCAACTGTAGCAGTGTCAACCCTTTATCCAGCTCATATTCTCCCGGACGAAACACTGCTCCATTTATGGTAACCCTGTTTTCGAACCTGTTCAATATTGTTTCAATATAATATTTATCACCACGCAGCGGGATGTAACTCTTGTAATCAGCCTCCAGTACATCTGTCAGTTTGCGCTGCTGATCACTTACTTGCGAAACTTTGATTCGGGTTGTATAAGCGCTATCTGTAAAACCACCTGCATAACTTAATATGTTTTGTAAACTTTCACCAGGTAAAACTTCAAATAATGCCGGGATTTTTATCTGGCCTGCCATCTCCACCCTTGTTCTATAAGTTGGCACACGCACAATATCCTGGTCTTGTAAAGTGATATTATCTTTTTGTGTGCCCTTAACCAAAAAGTCATAAACATCTAAAGTCCTGATAACACGACTATTTCTAATGACTTGAATTTGCCTTAAACTTCCATTCTCAGTTGGCCCGCCTGCCGTATAAAGTGCATTAAAAACAGTTGCCAGCGAAGATAATGTATATGTACCCGGTTTTTCTAACTGCCCGATCATAATTACTTTTATACTGCGGATATTGCCCAGGGTTACCTGGACATTTGTTCCTCGACCGATAGCGTAATTATTGGCTGCAAGCTTACTTTTTATTTGTGAAGTGGCGTTTTCAATGGTTTTGCCTCCAACATTTAAAACGCCGATCCCGGGGATGTTGATGTTTCCTTCCGGGGAAACATCCAGCCTCCAATTAATTAAAGAATTTCCATAAACATTGATATTTAATTGATCGTCCGGGCCTATGATATAATTTACCGGTGTTGCCAGTTTCAGGTTTGGCTCAAACGAGCTGTTTTTGTTTTTGAAAAGATCAGCGCCAAAGATCTTTGGTTTCAGGTTTTCAAACAGATCTTTCCGAATAGAAGTTGTATCGAGGCTGTCGGGCTTATAATTCAGTCGCCTTCGCCCCAAAGAACCCGAATCTGCTGAATTAGTATTACCCATCTCCTTACTGCGTATCTCCCTAACCCGGGTTTGCAATTTCTGTACTTGCGTATTAGACATGCCTCTGGTCTGTGCTTGCTGTAACAATTCAACATCGCTTAATCCTGCATTTTGGGCCTGTTGCATTAACTTTCTTATATCTTGGTCAGTAAGGTTATCGACGTTAACTGAAGATATATTTTGAAGGTTGGTTTGGGCTGAAGCTTCTTTTATTGCCCCGAAACATGCGTGTAGAAAAAACAAGAACACTAAAAAGTTAATTTTATTCATAGATTAAAATTATTAGAGCATAAGCAATACTCTAATAAGGTGTATTAATTTTTTTGCTAAAGTAAATCAAATTATCATTTTTTAAAAACTTAATAACCGAGGTAAATTTAGGAAGATGATTAGTTAAAATAAAACTGTTGAACATGTAAGGAACTGCCTGAAAAGGGCAAGCATATTTTTGATGCTTCTTTTATGCCATAAAAATTAGTGGTATCTGTAATTTTTTATAACTGATTTGATAGACACAAAAATATAGGGCTAAAAGAAGCATTATTATAGCTTTTTAGACAGGAATTTAAATGGGTTGTAGATATCTCTTAATGATCAACATTGGCATAAGTTAGCCAATGAGATAAATTTCTGGTAAACAACTATCCACCTATTATACAATCTAATACAAAAAGAGGTACCGACATCTGCTGATACCTATTCCGCGGCTGATTTTACGTAAAAGGGTATGTGGCGGTTGCAACTTTATTGTGCCCGTCGCTCATATATAGAGACCGTTGCAAAACAGATTTGAGTTTTGCTAAAAGAGGATTATCAAATAAAATTGTGATTTCCTTTTATTATGTGCTGATTCAGGCATTGATTTTTATGCTTTTTTTCGTTTCAGCGGGGTTTTT
>JAABUT010000385.1_pt1 | contig 74880 bp, 37 predicted proteins | sample 5559281 | NCBI WGS metagenome assembly JAABUT01 (sample SAMN10711880, study PRJNA513359) | rock metagenome | isolation source: Antarctica rocks | place: Antarctica: Victoria Land, Ricker Hills nord | collected 2016-01-04 | reverse complement strand
CAGGTTTTTGCTACAAGTTTTCTGTTTATCAGGTGGAGTACAGCCGCAATTTTTTGTTTAAAAGAGGGCGGCAGTTAGACGATGTCTATCAACACATCATCAATTTAACAAGAGAAAGAATAGACATTGCTTACCTGAAAACGTTACTGGGGAGAAAGACCCGACCATATATAACCAAACACCATTCTTCTGCGCCGCAGGTACATGTTCAGACACCTGATTACAACTTGACCGTATTTAAAATACACGTTGGCAAACTGACGCTCAAGCTGTATGACAAAGGCGAACGTACCCTTCGGGCAGAAGTAGTAGTACACAACACAAAGGAGTTGGGATGCAAAAGAAGCGTGGAATACTTTGAAGCTATGGTTGTTAAGCTTAATGAAGTGATGGACAGTTTTATCAATAACATTACTTATGCACATGCCGCTATCATAGATGATGGTACAATGGAAAATATGGGCAAGCCGGTTCAAAGCGGCAAGACCAGGCTGGCAGGTATAACACTAACCAAAAAGCGCAACGTGGCTTTGATGGAAAGCATATTGGCCTTAATGATATATCCCAAAGGCTTCAGTTGTGCCAACCTCAAAGAAATAATGAACAAGAAGCGGTTCAGCGATTATACCATTAACAATGCCCGTTATGATATGCGCAAGCTAAAGGGGAAAAAATTTGTGCAGAAGATAAAAGGCAAACAAAAGTATCAGCCAACAAAACAAGGGATACAAATCATGTCAGCGGCATTATGTGTATGGAAACAGGAACTAAAACCGCTTTTGACAATAGTGAACAAAAAAGATATTGATGAACAAGCCAAAGAGCTCACTTTGGTAGAAACACATTTTTTAAATGCAAAAAGGGAAATAAACACCATATCTAACCTCTATGGTATTAAAATCGCAAGCTAAAAAACTGACAACTTGTTGTACTGTTTTTTGCAGTTAGAGCCTAAAGAGTAGGTTACTGGTTCACGTTATATTATGTAGCAGGCTGAGCCGTCTTTTGAAAATAAATTGTTCAACTTCTCCGGCATTTGTTAATAAGTCAGTGGACTGTTACTGGCTGTAGCGATAGCTTTGGTTACAACTCGAATTATGGGTGTTTTCTCTAAAAACTGGTATGTGCTTTATACCAGACCCTGTCATGAAAAGAAAACTTTTTCTGGTATAACAGAACTGGGGGTTGAGGCTTTTATGCCCACTGTAAAGGTTTTCAGGCAATGGCACGACCGTAAAAAATACGTGTCTGTTCCCCTTTTTCCCTCGTATATTTTCGTTTATCTCAGCAATATCCTGCATTATTATAACTGCCTTGACGTGCACGGCGCACTTGGCTTTGTGAGATTTGGCAAAGAGATCGCCACGGTAGGCGCCAAGGTGATAGAAGATATAAGACTGATCACCGGCAATACCAACGATATAGAGGTTTCCTCCGCTTCTTTTGCCCCAGGCCAGCAGGTTTATATCCACGAAGGGCCCCTGACCGGGCTTTCATGCGAGATCGTCGAGATCGGCAAAACCTCTAAAGCCCTGGTACGGGTTACATTGCTCAACAGATGCCTGCTTGTTACGCTGCCGGCCGGCTCCCTGATCGCTGCACCGGCACAGCTCAGTACGCCTATCAGAACATTATGAAAGAATTTCCACTTACGCTTCCTCAACGGGATATCTATTTCGATCAGTTGACCGTACCTGGCGCACCTGTTTATAATATCGGCGCCAGGATAATCATCGAAGGTGAACTGGATCCAGATATAATGGAGCAGGCTTACCGTGTGCTGATCGATCAGCACGACACTTTTCATGCCCAGTTCATTGTTAAAGATGGCATGCGATTTATGCGGGTACTGGATGAATACAGCTATAATTGGCAGTATTACAATTGTTTCTCAGAGGCCGACCCCAAGCTGAGCGCAGACACATTTTGCAGCACCGATTTCAGCAAGCCTTTCGACCTCAACAGCAACGGACCGCTGCATTTTTTCTGTTTGATCCGCATCGCACCCGCCATACACTGGCTTTATTCCCGCTATCATCACCTGATCACCGATGGGTGGGGGGCTTCGCTTTTATTTAAAAGGCTGATGGGTTTTTACAATTCGCTGAAAGAGTTTGGCGAAATAACCGAGCACTATGATTTCAGCTACAGCGAGCTGGTGCAAAATGAAGCCGAATACGTAAAGAAGGATTTTTCGACCGATATCGAATACTGGAAAGAGCGGCTTGGCGGAAGACAGGGGTTTCATCTTCCTTCCAAAAAAAAGAACACACTTGCCGGGGGCAGGGAAGTGCTGTACCTGCAACGAAGCCGGTACAACCAGATAGCCGCGCTGTGCCACGCAAACAAAGTAACGGTATTTCATTTTTGGACGACGGTCCTGGCCCTCTATTTCTGCCGCACATACGGACTGGACGATATCACCATCGGTTTACCCATTCTAAACCGCGGGTCGGCCAAATTCAAGCAAACCGTCGGCACCTTCATGATGATCAACCCCTTTCTTGCCAAAGTACACCTGTCGGCTTCTTTTAAAGACCTGATGACATCCATAAAGAATGAATTAAAACAAGACTATAAACACCAGCGGCTTCCCTTGCGGGATATTGCCGCGGCCATACACCAAACGGCTCAAAGGGACGGGAAACTGTACCAGGTATTTTTCTCCTATGAAAAACACGATTATTCCGCTTCCATGGCCGGTTGTAAAACCAGCGTGGTACCCATGACGCATAATATGGAAAGAACACCGCTGGCTGTGTATGTACGTGAATTCGATGAAACGGAAGATGTAAAGATAGACTTCGATTATAATTGTAACTATTTCGATACGGCTACCTGTAGAAGACTGATCGGTCATTTAAATGTATTGATCGATGCTGTATTGGCAACACCCGATCTTCTTTGTAGCAAACTGCCTTTTCTAACTGCCGGGGAGGAAGCCCGTATCCTCGATCTGACGGAACAGGCGCCCCGTATGCCCGTACCCGAAGGAAATTTTTTGACCTGTTTGCGGCGGCGTGCGGCGCTGGCACCGCAAACGATTGGCGTGGTCTTCGGCAAGGAAACGCTTTCGTATCAACAGGTACTCGAACGTTCAGGAGCAATAGCTGCCTTTTTAAAAACGAAAGGCGCAGGCGAAGGTACTATCGTGGCCTTGTTGAAAGACCGAAGTGCAAATATGCTGCTGTTGATGCTGGGCATATTGCAAACAGGTGCAGCTCACCTCTGCATCGACCCGGAATTTCCACCGGCACGTATCGGTTATATCCTTGAGGATAGTGGTGCCAGGCTGCTCGTTACACAAAAGAAATTCCGGCACCTGTTGCCGGCTGCCGGCGAGGGCCCCGCGGTTATTTATTGGGAAGATTACCCGATGAACCCCGGCACAGGCAGCGCCTATGACTACCCTGAAACGGTAGAAGCACCTGCCTACATGCTGTACACCTCCGGCTCTACAGGAACACCAAAAGGCGTGGTGGTATCGAATAAAGCCTTGAATAATTTTCTATACGGCATGCAGGAGCTGCTGGGTATGACCCCAGGTAACAGCCTGCTGGCAATAACTACTTATTCGTTCGATATATCTCTGCTTGAATTATACCTGCCCCTGGTTGCAGGAGCAACGGTGATCATTGCGGGAAAACAAGAGCAGCAGGACCCATTTAAAATGAAGGCATTGATTGCCAAAACGGTTCCTGATTTTATACAGGGTACCCCGGCCTTTTGGTCGCTGCTGATCGATGCCGGTTGGAAGGGACAAACGGGCTTAAAGGCGCTTTGCGGCGGGGAGAGTCTTAGCCGCAGCCTGGCTGAACAACTGCTTGCCCGCACCGGAATACTTTGGAACGTATACGGACCTACCGAGGCCACCATTTGGTCAACCATCCAGCGAATAACAAACCCAGACGAATACCGGCTTATTGGGAGGCCCATTCCAAATACGAGCGTATATATATTGGATAAAGCATTAAAACTTTTGCCCGAAGAGATAGACGGAGAGATCTATTTGGGGGGCGAAGGGCTTGCCATTGGTTATCATAACAGACCACAGTTAACAGCAGAGCGATTTATTTCACATCCCTATAAAGCAGATGGCAACCGCTTGTATAAAACCGGGGATATGGGCCGATCGATTGCCGGCGGTGCGGTCATTTATTCAGGACGGTTGGATCACCAGGTGAAGATCCGCGGCTATCGGATCGAGCTGGCCGAGATCGAAAATGTATTGCTGGCGCATCCTGCTGTTACAGCAGTTGCCGTGCTGGTGAGCGACGACCAGGAATATGATAAGCAGTTGATCGCTTTTATTGCGCCGGCGATTGCTGAAGGCGCCACTGAATTAAGGGCATATGCCGCCATCATGCTGCCAAAGTACATGGTGCCGGACCATTGGAGATTTCTGGATGCCATGCCCCTGACGCCGAACGGTAAGATCGATAGAAAGAAACTGGAAACAACCGCCCCGGCGCCTATCGAAACAGCCGCAGAAGCCGGGCAGAATTTTTCCGCGTTGGAGATAACCCTGATGGATATTTGGAAAGAAGTATTGCAATGTACCGAAGTGGGGCTCAACGACGACTTTTTTGAACTTGGCGGGAATAGCTTCAAGATCGTAGGCCTGATAACCGCCATAGAAAAACGACTGCTGTTAAACTGTTCGTTTACCGAAGTGTTTAGCCATGCTGCATTTAAAGATTTTACCCTGCTTATTGCCGATAAGGTCAAAGGCAGTTCCAAACCACCGCTTGCTTCGCCGGCTGCCGGCCCTTACCCGCTTACCGGCTTTCAACAATATATTTTACGCGTGAGCGGCAGGCGTGAAGGTAGTTTGACCTATACGCTTTTTGATGCCTGGTTTTTTCAGGGGGCTGCCGATGCTGGTCTTCTAAAGAAAACCTGTTACTTGTTGCTGCTGCGGCATGAAATGCTGCGCACCGTGATCGACAGAAAAGGAGAAACGTCTTTTTTGCAAATACTGGATCCAGATCGGTATCCTGCTACATTCAGGCAGCACCACGCCATGGACCTGGATAATATTACCAGGGCAATTACGGCCATCAACAGCAAACCACTTTCGCTGGAAAAAGGGTCCCTTTGGGAAGTGGTGCTCTTTCCTGTTAGCACCGGCGGAAATGTTCTGTTTGCGCGAATGCACCATTTGATCTGCGACGGCGCTTCACTGGATGTGTTCGTGCGGGAATTTTTCGAATGTTACCGCTGTCTTGCAGCCAACAAAGAATGGCTGCCGCCGGCACTGACCTTTCAATTCAAAGAATATGCAGCCGCGCAGGAGCAGCTACAACACTCTGGGGCGTATAAAGCCTCCGCGTCTTATTGGCAGAATATATTTACCGACCGGCCTGCCTGCACTTTTTTGCCCGGGCGCGTGTTGAATACGAAATGGCTCACCTCATCTTTCAAAGGGCGCACGCTTCAACTGGAGGTTGACCGGTCGTTGAAAAACAAGATAGAGAAACAGGCCAGGGAATGCAGAACGAGCAGTTTTATAGTAGTGCTGACAGCCTTTTTCAGGCTGCTGCACGAAGAAACTTCCAATAGCGATATCACCATTTGTATACCTGTTTCCGGCAGGGAAAGCACCGGGATGGAAGACCAGATCGGGGTTTTCACCAATACCATTCCACTACGCGTGGAGGTACTGCCTGCTGATACCACTGACATGCTGATCCTGAAAGTGAAAGAGGCTTTCCTGCTGGGTTACGAGCACCATCAATACCAGTTGCATCAACTGGCCGGGCAGATCGAAGAAATGCATGGCATCGTATCCGATCACCTGTTCAATATGATGCTGAACTATCAATATCGCAAACACAGCGTGGCCGATGAACTGATGGGCAGCGGAAGCGAGATCCGGCGGGTAGACCTGCCGAGGGAATGGAGTAATCTCGATCTGTCGATGAATTTTTTCGAAACACCCACATCGCTGTCGGTTGAAATGGAATACCGGCCCGACCTGTGCACCGATGAACAGGGCCGTCAATTGCTAAACAAGTTCATCTCCTTATTGACATATGAATTCGCAGAATAGCACGCAGGAAGGAAAAGAAAAGCTAGGGGCTATTTGGACCACGATCCTCAGAAAACCACCGGTTTCCGATGATATGAACTGGCTCATCGAAGGCGGCAATAGCATCCGGAGCATGAAGCTTATCGGCGCCATCAGGGAAGCTTTCGGCGTAGAGTTGTCTTTCTCGGATATCATGCATCATGCTACTATCGACAGCCAGTGGATGCTGATAAACCAACGGATGGCCATGGAAAGATTGCCCGGTATCGAGCCCGTGCCCTTTTCGGCTTCCTTTCCCTTATCGGAAATACAAAAAGCTATGTACCTGCTTGAATCGGTGCGGCAGGGAGAAGGAATTTATAATCTATATGCGCTGATGCATTGCCTGGGCGGGGCAGATCCTGAAGCATGGCAATATGCGTTTACGCAACTGGTGTACCGGCATGAAAGTTTGCGCACCTTCATAAGCCGAACCGGCGAAGGAACCTTGATGCAATTTGTGCGCGAACCGCAGGACGCTTTTCATACAATTAAAAAAACGATCGCTGCCGGTTATGATGCTGCCCTTGCATTAGCCGAATTCCACATCGAAAAGCAAATCGATATCACCAGCGAGCCGCCGGCAGACCTGTTGTGCATACAATACGCCGCCGGCCGCAGCCTGGTATTGCTGCGGGTTCATCACCAGGTGGCGGATGGCGCTTCGCTTGCCTTGCTGATCGATGAACTGTACACACACTATAATGCGTTCAAAACCGGGTCGCCGGCCCAGGTAGTGGTGCCTGCCCTGCATTACCGTGATTATGTGAGCTGGGAGCAGCGAAGGGCTGACGACTCGTCATTCGAATTGACGAAAAGATTTTGGGCTGATGAATTTGCAGGGATGTCTGCCGGTTCGGGGCTTGCTTTCGCCGGTGCGCGACCGGCCTACCTATCGTCCAATGGCAAAACCCTGCCATTCGAATTGGGCGGGGAACTTTCCGACAAACTATCTGCACTTGCTGCCAGAACAGGCAGCAGCGCTTTTACGGCCCTATTTGCGGCCATCGGTCTTCTGTTATACAATTGTACAGGAAATCCCAACCTCGTTATCGGCATGCCCGTTTCGTTACGCAGGCAGCCCGACATGGAATCGATGATCGGGGCGCTGATCAATACTTTGCCGGTGAAAATGGTTATCCGGGCCGGGGAACGATTGGATCAATTTCTGCAACGGCTGCATCAGCGAATTGTTCTTTGCCGGGACCATGCCGACTTTCCGGTGCAGTATATCGAAAGCGATGCCGTTGAGGGCATTCATTCAAACCGCCCGCCTTTATTCGATGTGGTGGTCAATTACCAGCCTGGTGATCTACTCTTGCAAGGCACCCAATTGGCCGGGGGGGTAACGGTAAAGTTACTGGTCCCTGAAAATGTGCCGGTGAAATACGATCTGGCCCTTAATTTTTTTGAATATGCGGAAGGCATCAGCGGTTATGTTGAATACAATGAAACTTTTTTTGAGCGGGCGGCGATGGAACAGTTGTTGTCGCTGTTAAAAGATATTATTCACCAGATGACGGTGCGCCTTGATAAAGACCTTGTCAACCTGTTTGCATCGCTGGAACAACCAGCGGGTCCATGGAATAGAACAGCAATCGCCGCCACTTCGAATGCCGGGCCGGTAAGGGCCGGCACACTGGCTACTGCTACCGAAGTGAGGTTGGTGCAAATATGGAAGGAAGTGCTGCATACTGGCAACCCGAAACGCGAAGACGATTTTTTCACGATGGGCGGCAATAGCATTAAAGCAACCAAACTGGCAATGGCCGTGCACCGGCAAATGAAGAGAAGAATAGACATCCGAACTGTTTTTCTGAAGCCGGCACTTTGGCAGATCGCCGCGGCCATCGACGAGGCAACCACAGCAGAATACGGCGAGATACCCCGGGTTACAAACGACAGCACCTCCGTGCTTTCGTCGGCCCAGCGAAGGATCTGGATCCTTTCGCAATGGTCTGGCCATGATGCTTTGTTCAATATTGCCGGTGCCTATCATTTCAAACAGCCATTGAACAGGCAAAAGCTGGAAGATGTAGTAGCATCGCTGATAAGTCGTCACGAAATTCTGAGAACCTGTTTCATACTGCAGAACGATGAGCCGGCACAACGAATTCTTGCAAGCGGCTATTCATTGCCAATAACTTATTTCTCGTATGCCAACGGTACTTTGCAGCAACAGCCGGCAGCCATCTTTATACAGGAAGGCCAGCGCGCCTTCCATCTCGAAGAAGCGCCACTATTCCGCCTGCTGGTAATAGAAGAGCAGGCTGGTGAGTTCTATCTGTGCATCATCATACATCATATTATAGCAGATGGTTGGTCGATCATGAACATGCTGGAGGAATTTGTACAAGGCTATTGTTTGTCTGCAGATGAATCGGCTTTATCACTTCATTCAGAAACCATCCACTACCGCGATTATGCGGCCTGGCAGCAGGCCTTCCTGCAAAATGAACAGGCTATCCGGCCGCTGCACCAGTGGTGGATGGAAAAGTTGAAGCCCTTGCCGCCTGTAGTGGACCTTCCTGCCGACCGGCCAAGGTTACCCCTAAGACAGTTTGCCGGCAACACCATTTCTAAAAAATTACCCCGCGCATTGGTGCATTTGGTGAATCGATATACAACAGCCCGGGAAGTAAGCCATTTTATTTTCTTTGCCGCCGCAACCACCATCCTTATCAACGAGTATACAGGGCTCGAAGATATTGCTATCGGAACAGCATTTGCAGGAAGAGAACACCTGCAACTGAAGAACGCATTGGGTGTATTCATAAATGTATTGCCATTACGGATACAGTTGAATGCAGAAAAAGATTTCACCTCCTTTTTAGCCGACGTAAAGCACGAGTGCCTGGAATGTTATGACCACCGGCAATATCCTTTTGAACTGTTGGTGGAGGGTTTGGCGGCGGGCCAGGATCTGGCGCGTCATCCGGTATTCGACATCCTGCTGCTGGTACACGATTTTGGAGAGGCCGGTTACCAGCAAAGCCTTCAGCAGGCCGGCGCTAAGCCGATGCCCTGGCGCGTTCCCATCAGCAAATACGATCTTACCATAAACGTTTATATCGTTGAAGACGATATAACGCTTGAAGTTGAGTATGCTACCAGTCTTTTTGATCAGCCAAGGATGGAGCAATTGCTGAACCATTTGCTGCTGTTGGCCGAAACGGCTTGTTCCGGCGCTACAGATCCCATCTGCACGCTTTCGCTGTTGAGACCTGATGAAAAGCAGCGGCTTTTACATGAGTTGAACGATACCGCTTTCCCTTTACCTGAAAGCAGTACCCTGTTGTCGCTGATAGAAGAACAGGCAATAAAAAATTCGGGTAAAATAGCCATACATGGCCATTCCTTCGATTTGACATTTGGCGAAATTTGGAAATATGCCGAATCGCTGGCAGGTTTACTCCATGAGCAATTTCAACTACAACCTGGCGACAAGGTGGTGGTTCATCTTGACCGAAGCGGTTTGGTACCATTAGCCTACCTGGGCGTTTTGCTTGCCGGCGCTGCTTTTGTTCCCATAGCGGCTGGTTTTCCGCGGCAAAGAGTACAACATATAATACGTGACGTGGAGGCAAGACTGGTCATCACCGACCAGGACATCGATTTGGCCAATGTGCCTGTATTCAGATTAGAGCAACCCGGCCAACTCAAAATAACCCGGCCGCCGCTATGCCAAAAAATCGAACCGGCCTCTATAGCCTATATCATTTATACATCCGGGTCTACCGGCCTGCCGAAAGGCGTTGCCGTTACGCACCTCAACCTGTTGAATTTTTCGCTGGCTTTTGCCCGCGCTCTCGACTGGAAAGATAAGGTGCACCTGCTGGCTGTAACGTCCCTCTCCTTCGACATTTCGATACTGGAACTATTGTGGACGCTTAGCCAGGGTTTTGAAATAACCATCGCCGCCGAACTGGTTGGCGCCGACCGCTATGCAGCGGCCGGAATAAATACCTTACAAACAACACCCTCTTTGTTACGCATGCTGCTGGCCGATGAGGGGGCGGGCCGGTTATTGGCAAACCTGCAGCATATCATTATCGGCGGTGAGCCGCTGCCAGACAGTTTGGTGAATGAGCTTAGAAACCGCAGCTCTGCTACAATATACAATGCTTACGGCCCCAGCGAAACTACCATTTGGTCTACACTAAAATTGCTTCGGCCTGGTAGCAACGTTACCGCAGGCAGTCCCATCGGCAATACCAGCATTTATATTCTTGATGACACGATGAACATAGTGCCCGCAGGTATAAACGGACAGATCTATATCGGCGGAAGGGGAGTAGCGAAAGAATATTGGGGACTTACCGCATTGACCGGGCGTCAGTTTCTCGCAGATCCCTTCCTGCCATGGATCGAAGGCAAAATGTATGCTACTGGTGATATGGGTTGCTGGAATTTTACCGGAGAATTGCAGGTGGCAGGCAGGATGGACCGCCAGGTAAAGATCGATGGGTTCAGGATCGAGCCGGGTGAAATTGAACAAACGATTTGCGCCACCGGCCTGGTGCAACAAGCTGCCGTAACGGTGATCGACGTTGACAACGATCGCATATTGGCTGCCTGGTTGATACCCGCCCAAAACTTCGATGTAAGAGCCCAACTGGTGCCTTTGTTAAACAGGAAACTGCCTGGCTATATGATACCCGCACAATTCTTTCTGGTCGATAGTTTCCCCGTTACACAAAATGGTAAGCTCGACTGGGAAGTGCTTAAAAAGAATAGAAGCGCTGCCGCAACAGGATTGCCAGGCACTTATAAAAAAGCCGAAACCGAACTGCAACAGCAATTGGAGGGAATGGTTAAAAAAATTTTAGGTAAAGACCAGGTCGGCATCGATGAGAATTTTTTCGAGATCGGCGGCAACAGCATCAAAGCTGTACGATTGCTGGCGGCCATGCGTTCGGCCTTTTTAGTAAATATAGACGCCGGTACATTCTTTCGTGAACCGACCATTGCATTTGCAAGTGCAGAAATTGAAAATTGCCGTTTGCTGAACGACCTGCAAAAAAACAGCAACGGCCATACAGCGACTATTACGATTTGATACTGCCATGACAGCTATCCAACAATTGATCGGGAGACTACTGCGGTCGGGCGTTCTGGTGAGTACAGATGGTAAACACCTGCACCTCGATGGCCCGCAGCAGCATATGACGCCATTGCTTTTATCGGAGATAAAAGCCAATAAGGAAGCATTGATCGCCTGGTTGAATACCAGCCGGCAATCAGCACAATTCTTCCTTGAAAAGGCGCCGGCTGGTGAAGACCATGCCGTTTCTTCGGCGCAGAAAAGAATTTGGCTGCTTTCGCAGGATGCCAATGCATCCCGGGCATATCATATCACCGCCAGTTTTCAAATAAGCGGCAGCCTCGATACAGACGCCGTGACAAAGGCATTTAAACTACTGGTAAGCCGCCACGAAAGCCTGCGCACCACATTTTTCTGGACCGAAGAAAAAGGCATACGTCAACGTGTTGCCGATGAGCATGCGATCGAAAGCAACGTTTGCTACATCGATGTATCGGCTGAAGCGAACCCGCCGGGTATGCGCGAACACTGGCTTTCATTGATGCAGCAGGAACCTTTCGACCTCGGTAAAGGCCCCCTGGTAAAGGCCGCCTTGATCAGGCAGGCGCCGCACTTGCACTACCTGTTCTTTTCCATGCATCATATTATAAGCGATGGATGGTCGATGAATATTCTTGGCAAACAGTTCGCCGAAGCCTATACTGCATTGGTGAGCAAGGTCGAGTTTCATTTTCCTTCGTCATTGTTTACTTATACGGATTTTGCTTACTCACAACACAACTATTGTGAGCGCGAGGCTGGCAAAAAAGCAAGAGAGCAATGGCTGCGCCAATTGCAGCGGCCCGCTCCGGAGGTTGATCTTCCCTATATTACAAGCCGTCCGGCCAGGAAAACATTCAATGGCGCAAAGCAAACAAGGTTAATTTCTAATGCAGTGCTGGCTCCATTCGAGCAGTTGGCCGCCCGTGAAGGCGCATCGCTGTTTACAGCGTTGCTGTCCGCCGTGAATCTTCTATTGTTCCGGTATTCCGGATCAACCGACCAGGTGCTGGGTACCGTTTGGGCCGGACGCGAACTGACCGAACTGCAAGACGAGGTGGGCTGTTTTGCAGAAACATTGCCGTTGCGCACCAGCTTCGATCGCGGATATAATTTTATCGCCTTGTTAAAGCTGGTAAAGGATGGTTTTCATGAACTGCTGCCGGTTAGCCGCTATCCCTTCGACCGGGTATTAGAGGAGTTACAGATCAGCCGCGATCCATCACGATCACCGCTTTTCGATTGCTGGGTAGTATATCATGAGAAAGGAATGACCGGTGAAATGGCGCGTCTTGACATGCCGGGCGTTGAGGCATCGGTACACCAGATGCCGGGCGGCGCCTCCAGTAAATTCGATCTGTCTTTCTCCTTTGAAGCCACTGCTCCGGGCCTGGTTTTTGAGCTCGAGTACAATACCGATCTGTTCAGTGCTCACCTCATCGATAACATGCAGCGGCATTTCGAGGCCTTGTTATGGCAGGTGCACACCGAATCGCAAACACCCATCGGTCAATTACCGCTTCCCGCATATGAGCAACAGAAACTTATTGATGAACTGAACAAAACCGCGGCCGAATTTCCTGCCGATGAAACCCTGGTTAGCCTTTTTGAAAAACAGGCCGGATCACGGCCAACTGCAACCGCCTTATTGTACGAGGATGTTAGCATTACGCGGCAATGCCTGAACGAAACCGCCAATAAGCTGGCAAACCTGCTCATAAACGAGTATTCCATACAAACCGGTGATGCGGTGGCATTGTCGATAAATCCCGGTTTTGAGATGGTCTATTCCATGCTGGCGGTACTAAAGGCTGGGGCCGCCTATGTGCCCATCGACCCCGAATGCCCGGTAGAGCGGTACAAATACATCCTTTCCAACACTGGTGCCAAATTGCTGATCACCAACCATGACTTGCCGCAGGAGATCGTGCAGCAGTTTGGAGATAAAATTATAGACTGGTCAACCTTAAATCTTGATAAAGCAGATAGCACCAGGCCTGGTGGGCATGTGCAACCAAGCGACCTGGCCTACATCATTTACACTTCCGGCTCCTCAGGCAGACCGAAGGGCGTGGAAATTCCGCACCGCGGCGCCGTTAACCGCATCCATTGGATGCACCGGCACTATTCGTTTTCCGAAGCCGATGTGATACTTCAAAAAACGGCCTATACATTCGATGTATCGGTATGGGAGTTTTTTCTCTCGTTGTGCTTTGGCTGTCCGCTGGTGCTTTGCCGTAAAGAGCTTACCCGCGATCCATCGCTTATCATCAGCGCCTGCGCGCAATACAAAATTACCACCATGCATTTTGTGCCCACGATGTACGATGCCATGCTGGCCTTTTTGCAACCGGTGCATAAAAGTTCGCTGGCGTCTCTTCGCCACCTGTTCACCAGCGGAGAGGCCTTGTTGCCGCACGCAGTACAAGCACATTATGCATACTTCAACATACCGCTCCATAATTTATACGGACCTACGGAAGCCTCTGTGGATGTCACTTATTTCGAGACCCATGCAGGTGATCGCGTCATTCCTATTGGCAAACCCATCTACAATACCAGCATCTACATCCTCGACAAAGAGCTTGGCCTTGTTCCTGAAGGCGTAGCCGGCCAAATTGCGATTGGCGGTATTGGCGTGGCCCGTGGTTACCGTAATAGCCCGGAGCTGAGCGCGGAAAAGTTTATTAAAGAGCCTTTCAAAGAGAAGGGGCTTATCTATCTCACCGGCGATCTTGGACGATGGGGAAGTGGAGGTCAATTGGAATATCTTGGAAGACAGGACGACCAGGTAAAGATAAAAGGCTTTAGGGTTGAGCCTGCCGAAGTAGAGAACCTGTTACTGCAGTTTCCGTACGTTACCGGCGCTTCGGTGGTTGCAAAAGATACCAGGCTGCTGGCTTTTTACACAGGTGAACAGCTACCCGAGGCTGCCCGGATGTTTACGAGCTACCTGCTCCGTTACATTCCTGAATACATGGTTCCCGCCCAATTCACCTGGCTTGAAGCCCTGCCACGTACCTCCAGCGGAAAAGTAAACAGGAAGGAGTTGCTGAAGTATGAACTTCCAGACGATAGTGCCGTGGTAAACATTCCCGCTACCGCTGCTGAAGAGAAACTACTGCAGATCTGGCACGAGGTGCTTCAGGGAAACCAGCGTGGGACCCTCGATAACTTTTTCTTATCCGGCGGTGACAGCATCAAGGCCATAAAACTGATTGCACGTATCAACAAAGAATGGGGACTGTCCATGCAATTGCAGGACCTGTACCAGTATCCTTCCATCCAGGCATTCGCAGGCGCCATCGGGCAACATCGTGCAGTTGAAGATCCGGCATTGAAAACTGCCAGCCAAACAATAGCGGCCTTGCAGGCTGCGATTACACAGGACCAAAATTTTAATCAGGCTTTTCCATCTCCGCCGGAGGATATATACCCCATGTCGGATATTCAGAAAGGTATCATCTACTATAACCTGCTGGGCCAGGATGCGGCCCTTTACCAGGACCAGTTCTTTTACCAGTTCAGGGACGAAACATATGATCATGCCAGGATCGAAAAAGCGATTGCTTTGCTGGTGGAAAAGCATCCCATACTTCGCACTAATTTCTTCCTCACTGGTTTTTCCGAGCCCGTGCAGGTAGTACGCAACTTTACCAGCAAACGCGAATGGAGCTATTATGAAGATATAACGGGCAACAACAAAGAAGAAAAGACGCAATACCTGCTGCAGTTGATGATCGCTTTGCGAAGAAAAGATTTCGACATCAGGGAAGGAGCGCTTTGGCAGGTACGTGTATTCAGGTTGGATAAGCACGAATATGGCATGCTGCTCGTGTTTCACCATGCCATTATGGATGGCTGGAGCATCTCGGTTTTTTTGACCGAATTGTACCAGCTTTATACCGAATTAAAAACAAAGGCTATCGCAGCCCTGCCACCACTCAAAACCAACTACAAGCAGTATATCTTAGACCAACTGGCTGTGGCAGCGGACCCGGTTACAAAGGATTTCTGGAACAAGATGCTGAAGGACTGTCCTTCGCCATCGCTTCCGTTTGGAAAATCACGGGCTGCAGGGTTACAGGAAAGAGCGAGCTGGCGATATACGGTTGATGGTGAACTGCTCAACGCGATCTACAAATTATCTGCTGCACATTCGGTAGCTATCAAAGATATTTTTGCTGCGGCATTGGGGCTTACCCTGCAATATACCACAGGTGAGCACGATATTGTATGGGGAATGGTTACGCATGGGCGGCCCACACTGGAGGATAGTGAAAAGGTACTCGGTTGTTTTCTGAATTCGATTCCATTCCGCGTTTTCATAGACCTGGATCAAACGGCCGGCGACTTTCTTGCAACGGTTGCAAAACAGCTTACCGCTATCAAACCGTATGAAAAGTTGTCGTTGAATGCGATTGTGCAAAACCTTGGTCAGGGTTTTTCTTTAACCAACCCCTTGTTCGACGTTCTTCTTAATTTTGTGGATTTTCACTTGCTTAACGAGCTTGAAAGCGGATTGGAAGTGCTGGAACCGCTGGTTGCCAGCTACGAGAACAACAATACATTACTGGATTTCCAGATCAATCGAATACATGACCGTTTGGAGATTGCCGTTAACTACCAGGAAAGCTATTTCACATTGACGGAGGCAGCGCGCTTAGGCAGCTATTTTGTGACCGCGCTGCAGCAGTTGACACGTGTGCCGGCAGAACTGCCTTTACACAAACTGTCATTGCTTGTCGAAGAGGAAATACAGGTGTTGCACCGGTTGATGAATGTGATCCCGTACGCCCTGCCCGCCGCGACTGTCAATGAACTATGGGCCGCCATGGTGCAAAAGCATGCGAACAGGGCGATCGTTCATTGCAACGACCGCAGTCTTACCTATGCGCAACTAAACGCTCAGTCAAATAAGCTTGCCGCACTATTGTTGGCAAATCACAATATAACAGGCGGCGACACCATTGCGCTGCTGATGGAGCGTTCGGAGTGGTTGGTGATAGCAATGCTGGCAATATGGAAAACCGGCGCCGTATATGTACCGGTAGATATCGCGTTTCCGGTGGACAGAAAAAAGTACATATTGGAAGATGCCGCGGTAAAACTCATTCTCACCGATGAGTTTGAAAGGGTGGCTCCCTTCGGCATCGATGCGGTGATCCCCGCGAGATCGGTAATGGAAAATGATGCGCTTATTTCGCCTGATGATACGTTGGCTCATGATGTTGCTTATATCATTTACACCTCCGGCTCAACCGGAAAACCGAAAGGCGTTGCCGTTACACAATCTAACCTGGTGAATTTCATAGGCGGCATGGACCAGGCCCTTCGGCTATCTGACAGCAACCACCTGCTTGCCATCACTACGGTCGCTTTTGATATTTCGATACTGGAATTGATCTGGACCCTGCTTCGCGGCATCGCCATAACGATCAAAAAAGATGCGGAAGAAAGAACCGGCTTTAACCGCTATGCGTTGGTGGATTCCCTGCAGGTGACGCCGTCTTTTTTGCGGCTGTTATTGGCCGATGATCATTCTGCGGGCTTTATCAGGTCTTTAAAATATTTGATCATTGGTGGAGAGCCATTGGACCCGCCGCTGGTAGAACTTACCAGGCAACGCACGAATGCGGTGATCTACAACGTGTATGGCCCTACCGAAACTACCATCTGGTCATCAGTAAAAGAACTCGCGCCCGGCATGCCTGTAACGGTAGGCCGCCCGATCGTGAACACCTCTTTTTATATTATGGATGATGATGGCCGTTTGCTGCCCCCGGGTACAGATGGAGAGCTTTGTATAGGCGGTTATGGCGTGGCAAAAGAATATATCAACCGGCCGGAGTTGACAACCGAAAAATTTCTTCGCGATGAACGGGCGCCGGGCGGCGGAAGACTTTACCGAACAGGCGACATTGGGCGTTGGAACCCCGAAGGCGAAATGATCGTAAAAGGTCGTAAGGACCGGCAATTAAAGATCAACGGTTACCGCATCGAGCCGGGCGAGATCGAAGCAGCCTTGTTGGAATTGCCCGGCATACAACAGGCGGTGGTATGGAACACCGCTGAGCCCGAAAGTGTATTGGCTGCCTGCTATGTTTCCAACACCAATCTCAATTCCAAACAGGTGCGGGAACGCATAAGCGCTTTGCTTCCTGCTTATATGATACCCTCATCATTCACTTGCCTCGACGAACTGCCCTTATTGCCAAGTGGGAAAACCGACCTGGCGGCCATTCGCCGGTTGGCAAACCAACAACTGCGCACCGGCACGGCTGAAACGGCTGCGCCACGGCCCAGCCTTATTACCGGCAAAGACGAAGTGGTAAAGGGAATAACCGGGATCTGGAAAGATCTGTTTCCGCACGAAGACCCTAAACCTGACGACAATTTTTTTGCCCTGGGTGGAAATTCCATGCTCATCATCCGGCTGCACGAAGCATTGAATATCGCCTATCCGCAATCGATCAGGATCAGCGATCTTTTCGACCATTCAACCATTGCGGCGCAGGCTGTTTTGATTGGCGGCGCCACAGGCCATGCCAGCAACCGGAAGGACCGTTTCGAACTATTGGATCTATGACCGATCATAATATACAAGCACCATGAAAATTTGTGGCTTAAAATTCACGCACGACGGCAGTATTGCAGTTATAGAAAACAACACGCTGCTATTCTCCACCGAGATGGAGAAGATAAACAACAATCCCCGCCACCAGGACCTCTCGAACCTTGACCAGGTGCAGGAAGTGTTGGCTTCGGAAGGCATACAGTGGCAGCAGATCGACCAGTTTGCGGTAGATGGCTGGGGCGATCTCAATAACTCGTCCGACAGGCTGTATAAAATGTGGATCTCCCAGAAAGGGGTCAACGAGCAAATTGAGCTGGCCGCTTATGGCCACCTGGTAAACAAGCAAGACCTGCTGGGCTTTCACAATTTCAACTGCCAGCAACTGTCTTTTTCCTATAACAGCTACATGCATGTATCGGGGCACATCTTTGGCGCCTATTGTTCAAGTCCGTTCATCCAGGACAAAGAAGATTCGTTTGTATTGATATGGGACGGAGGTATGAGCCCCCAGCTCTTTTATATACGTCATGATAGTGCAATGGTAGAGCCTTTACGGCCTATCTTCAACCTCAATGGTAATTGTTATGCTGCCTTTGCCCAGCAGTATCCTCCTTTCGATAAAACGGAAAAATATGACCTTGCCGTTGCGGGAAAAGTAATGGCGTATATCGCGCTCGGAAAGCGGGAGGAACCTATTCAGCAAGCATTTTGGAATATCTACAATGAAAACAGATCGGCCCTGAACCTTTCCCTGGCGCTGATCAGGGCACTGGTAGAATGGGGTAAAAAAGAGCAGGTAGAGGCGCCTGTAATGATCGCTAATTTTCATTATTTCCTGTCAGACCTGCTGGTATCCTCACTTCACCAAAAGATCAAACAATATCCCGGGTATACGCCCAACATTTGCTTTGCAGGAGGCTGCGGGCTCAATATAAAATGGAACAGCGCCATTCGAAACAGTGGCCTGTTTAAACGGATGTGGGTGCCACCTTTTCCCAACGACGCAGGCAGCGCGCTGGGTGCGGCCTGTTGCGAAATGGTGCGGCGTGAGGGAATGGTTCCCTTGAAATGGGATGTTTATTGTGGACCGCAATTCAATGCAAAGGGCAATATGCCCGGTTGGCGCAGCATGCCCTGTACCGCGGCAACGCTTGCTTACTATCTGCATATAACCGGCGAGCCTGTGTTGGTACTGCATCACCGGGCAGAGATAGGTCCTCGTGCACTCGGCAATCGCAGCATCGTTGCGTCGCCCTCAACACCCGCTGCGAAAGACCTGCTGAACAACCTAAAAAGGAGGGAGGCATACCGGCCTGTGGCGCCTATCTGCATAGAAGAGGACGCCCCGAGATTCTTCGATCCCGGCACACCCGATCCTTATATGTTGTTCGATCATGCTATCAGGCCTGAATACCTGCAGCAGATCCCGGCTGTGGCCCATTTAGATGGAAGCGCCCGTTTGCAAACCGTGAACGAACGGCAAAACCCGCTGGTGTATGAACTGTTGCGTGAAATGAAGACACTTACAGGAATTCCTGTACTATGCAACACAAGCGCCAACCTGCTTGGCAGCGGTTTCTTTCCCGACCTCGAAAGCGCCATGCAATGGGGAAAGGTGAATATGATCTGGGACGGCCACCAATTGCATTACCGCGCGGGGTACGAAGTGTATTTCCGCAAAGAGGATGCCCCTGTTGCCGACAAAGAAATTTCTAAGGAATATACAATTGTGAAACTATAGTGTATGATGGAGATCGCTATCATTGGGATGGCTGGTTATTTTCCCGAAGCGGAAAATATAAAAGCGTTTTTCAACAACCTTCTTAATGGACGGGACAGTGTGCGCGACCTGCCGTTTTCAAGAAGGCTGGCCACGGCATTACCCGCCGGCCAGCGTTATCGAAAAGCAGGTTACCTGGAAGACATCCATTTTTTCGACCATGAATTCTTCGGTATTTCCCTGGGCGAAGCGCAGCATATGGACCCCAGGCAACGTTTGTTGATGCAACTGACTGTGCAGGCCCTGGAGGATGCGGCATATAATACCGATGAGCTGAGCGGGTCGTTAACAGCAGTATATACCGTATCCAACGAACACGACTATTACCGCCTGGCCACCAAATTCGATCCCACCCTCATCACAGGAAATATGCAATCGGCTACAGCCGGCCGCATCGCGCGGTTTTTCAATTTAAGAGGTAAATCACTTTACCTCGATTCGGCCTGCTCCTCTTCCTTGCTGGCGGTACACCAGGCCTGCAGCGACCTGATAAGCAAAGAATGCGACATGGCGATAGTGGCCGGGATAAGCATCGACATCTTTCCCTTGTTGTACGACCAACAAACAGACGCGGGGATCCTTTCGCCCGATGATAAGGCTAAAACTTTTTCAGCGGCGGCTAACGGTACCGCGCAAGGCGAGTCGGCTGCCTGTATCATTTTGAAACCGCTGCCTGCTGCTATTTCAAACGGCGACATTATCCATGCGGTGATCAAGGCCACCGCGGTAAACCAGGATGCCGCCCTGTCGGGCAATTTCACTTCGCCCAGCAGCCAGGCGCAGTCGGAAGTGATCGAATCGGCCTGGAACAAAGCGGCTATAGATCCATTGTCTATCCGCTATATCGAGGCACATGGCACGGGCACCAAACTGGGCGACCCCACAGAGATCCAGGGAATGCAGCTTGCGTTCAGCAAAAGCACCCAGGAAAAGGTTTTTTGCGCCGTATCGGCATTGAAAAGTAATATCGGTCATACCGATCGTATGTCTGGCCTGGCGGGCCTTATCAAAACGGTATTGTCCATAAAGCATAAAATGTTGTTTCCCTCCCTGCATTTCGATGCACCCAATCCTTTCATCAATTTTGCCGACTCACCGGTTTACGTGGTTGACAAACTAATGCCCTGGAAAGCGTTGCCGGGGCTGCCCCGCCGCGCCGGTGTCAGCTCGTTCAGCCTGATGGGAACGAATGTGCATGCCGTGCTGGAAGAGTACCCAACGCCGGATGATACTGCGAATACCAAACCAGACGGCTCCTTCTTCTTTTTATTTTCGGGCAGGAATGCCGAATCGCTGAACAACAACATCGATGCAATGATCGATTGCCTGCAACGAAACCCGGGCATCGATTTGCAGGATACCAGTTATACCCTGGCCGTTGGAAGAAGACACCACGCCGTTCGTGCGGCTGTTACGGCTTCCACTACAGTTGAATTGCTTGAGGTATTGACAAACCACCGGCCTGCTTTGTCGGCACAGGCATTCAAGGCATCGCGTCTCGTTTTTGTTTTTTCGCACCGGGAAGACCTTTCGCAGGAATGGGAACAGCAGTTGTGTCGTGATTATCCTTTCTTTGCCCGTAAACTGTCGGAAGCGAAGGAGGGGCTGAAAGATGCACCCGATAACCCTCTTGCCATGGTGATCGCCTTTCAGGCAGCATACTACCAGTTATTAATAAACGAAGGCATCGAAAGCAGTATGCTGCTGGGGGATGGGATCGGTAAACTCACTATCGATTGGATCACCGGCAATAAAGATTGGCCTGCACTTGCCGCGGAGCTGGCAGCTTACAAATTCGTTGCAGATCCTGGCTTTGCGGGTAAGGTTGCGCGTTTGGCAGTGGAGCAGTCTGCCCATGGTACCCTGTTCGTGGAAGCCGGGTTAGAAGGTAGTTTGAGCAGCTTATTAAAACACCACGCTGCTTCCGGTAAAAATATTGCGACCATTACCTTGCCCGAAGCTGTAAAAACCGCAGCCATTAACGATACGCTGGTTCAACTGTTTCGGCACCACTGGAAGGTGAACTGGCAACAATTTATAGGTTTCAGCGACGCCCGCAAACTAAGATTGCCTGGCTATCGATTCAGGAAAACACCGGTTTGGTTGCGTGAGGCCACTTTTTCTTCTTTAAACGAATGGTTATATACACTTGCATGGGCGCCGCATCCGCTGAATGATACAGCCCCTGCTGTTAAAGGACGTCATTTTCTGCTTTTCATGGATAAGCTGGGTATTGGCGAGCAGCTTGCGGCCCTGTTGTTAGCCGGCGGCGCCGGGGTTTTGAAGGCAATGAAAAAAACAAGCGCGGAAGAATACGACGCATTGCTGGCCGAATTGCGCAATGCGCCCATCTCCGATATAATAGATCTGTCAGGCATCGATGCGTTGGATACCGACTTGCTTACCGACTTTCATCTTTTCAAAGCATTCGATGGCTTACTGCAAACACGCATCGATCATTTCCACACCTGTACCGTAGAAGCATTTCGTATAAGCGGGCAGGAAAGCAGCCACAATCCACAGGCCACTGCGCTGCATGGAATGCTCAATAGTCTGGTGCACGAATATCCCCGGCTTCACCTGGGTTGTTTTGACCTCGACCGGCAACTATTGTCTAAAGAACCTGCTGTAGTGGCACGTATCCTCTTTCATGAACTGCACGCTGACAACAAAGTGAGCATCGGCCTTCGCGGTCAAGAGAAATATTCTATCTCTTTTAAAAAGAGTGAAGCCCTGCACTTTAAGTCTGCAGACCAGGCCAGCAGGCAGGGTGAGGGGGTATACATTATAACCGGTGGAACTTCTGGTTTGGGCCTGGAAGTCTTCCGGAAATGGAGCCAGGAGAAAAAAGGCAGCTTTGTTTTGCTGGGAAAAGGAAAACACCTGGGCGGAATGGAACCTATAAAAAAGAAAGACTTTTTTATAGCTGGTGTTCCGGATACAACGGATTATTGCGCTTATGAGGTAGATCTATCCGACCACGATGCGTTGGAAAAAGTGCTTACAGAAGTGCGCAGTATGTACGGCCCCGTTACCGGCGTTGTTCATGCGGCCGGCGTTCCGGGAAAAAAATTGCTTCGGCAGCACAGCGGCGAAAGTTTTTTGGAAGCCATCGCACCCAAAATAAACGGCACCCTCAATTTGATGCACTTGTTGCAGAATGATCCGATAGATCTCTTTGTACTATTTTCTTCGCAAACTGCTTTTCTGGGCGAGAGTAAGTTTAGTAATTACAGTGCGGCCAATAGTTTTCTTTTCCAATCGGCCAGCTACCTGCGTGATAAAGGATTTGTTGCGAAAGTGATCAGTTGGCCTGCCTGGCGTGAAACCGGTATGTGGCACCGGGTAAACCAGTTTGCAAATACCAATCTCGACGATGGATTTAACCTTTCAACGGTGGAAGGCCTCAGCCTACTCGATATGGTCCTTTCCCTGGAAGGAAACGACTGGGTCGTTTCTAAAACAGATCCTTCAAAGATGGGATCGAACCCCTTTTTTGAGGTAGCCGCCGGGTATGAAACTGCCAGCACAACTACTGTAGTTGCTCAACAACGGTCCGACGGGGAAACGGCCATTCCGCTGCCTGTTTACCCACAGGTGAATGCCGCCTGGTCTGCTTTGCAGCAAGCGATTGCATCCATTTGGGTAGAGATCCTTAAACCCGCACAGTTGATGCTAACCGACGATTTTTTCGATATCGGCGGGCATTCATTGAACGGCACCCAGGTGATCAACCTGATCGAAAAAAGAGTAGGGGTGCAAATGGAGTTCGAAGACATGTTCGATCATCCCACGCTGGAGCAATTTTGCGCGCACGTGGAAAGCCTGCTTTCCAGGCAGTCGGCCGGCACACAGCGTTCTATAGCAAAAGTTCGCGAAGCTGCGCATTATGAACTGTCTTATTCGCAGCAACGCATATGGCTAAGCTGCCAGGTGCCGGGATTACAGCTCTACTACATGATCATTGTAAGCTATCTTGTCAGGGGAAAGCTAAACAACGATCTGCTGCAAAAGGCCTTGAAGGCTGTGGTAGAAAGACATGAAATACTAAGAACCACCTATCATATCACTGATGGTATGCCGAGGCAACGCGTACGATCAATAGAAGAGGTTGATCCTGTGATCATCATCGGTACGCCCGGTGATGCACAGCATGTAGAGGAACTATACGACCGGTACGTAAATGAAGAACTTTACAGGGACATGAATATTGAAACTGGCCCCATTTTGCTGGTAAGGCTGGTTTCGCTCAATGAGGATACGCACCTTTTATTGTTCAACCTGCATCATATAGCAGGAGATGCCTGGTCGCTGGAGATCCTGATCCGTGATCTGATATTGTACTATAACGCATTCTTTAACGGCGAAGACAACCCGCTGCCACCCCCAACATTACAATACAAAGATTTTGCCGCCTGGCAAAACGCCAGGTTTGCCGGAGACGATATGGCCGCGCATAAAGAATTTTGGGTAAACCATGTGAAGGGCCACGTAAATACGGTAATGCCAACTGATTTTGTACGGCCCGCTGTTCCCAGCTTTAGAGGCGCCACCACGCTGGCGATGATCGATGCGGAACTAACAGCAGCTATCAGGAACCTGGCGCGCACCCACGAGGTGACGTTTTTTATGACCTTGCAAACTTTTATCAACATACTCATCCACAAGCATACGCAACAACGCCAGTTGATCACCGGCTTAACCATATCGGGCCGCGAGCATGCCGACCTGTCGGAAATGCTTGGCTTTTTTATAAACATCATTCCATTGAATATCTCTTTAGACCCTTCGGAAAATTTTTCGACCGTACTAAAACGTACGGGTGAAACCATGTTGAGTTTATACCCGCACCAGTTCTATCCTTTCGATAAGATACTGGCCAGCGTGAATAAAACAGAAGTGTCGGGCGATAACCGCTTATTCAATATCGTATCTAATTGGCTGGAGTCGCATAATACGCAGTATAGCCTGCCGACGGCGAACGGGCTGATCGTTACCGAACAACAAAGGAAACGCATCATTTCTATTTACGACTTGCTTTTCCAGTTTGTTGATCTCGGAAATACCGTCGATATGGGCCTGGAATACAGCAGCGATCTGTATGAATCAGCCACCATCAATTTGTTTATCGAACAATTTGTCCATATCGCGCGGCAATGCTGCGATGAACCCTTGCGAGCGATAGAATCTATTTCACTGAACCGTGAACGTCCAGGCAGCAAATTTCATCTCACCGGGTCAGACTTGCTGGACTGGTAAGCACTATATAACCCATGATCGATCTTTTCTTATTGCCTTTTGCAGGCGGAAGCAAATATTCTTACAATGCTTTAAAAAGGCATTTGCCTGCCGATATCAATTTTCGTCCGTTAGAGTTTCCCGGCAGGGGCGCCCGCTTAAAGGAGCCGCTATTGTACCGGATCGGGCAATTGGTGGATGATGTGGCCGGTAAACTGGGAAATCCCGAACGGCCATACGCGTTGTTTGGCCACAGCATGGGCGCCATCGTGGGCTACCTACTGTTGCACCGGCTATTGCAGGCCAATGCCCCCATGCCCATTTGTTTTTTTGCCTCGGGCAACGATGCGCCTTCTTTTTGCCCCGGCAGCCAGCAGATACACCTGGTTCCCGAAGTAGAATTTCCGGCAGCGATGAATGTTTACGGCGGATTGCCGCCCGGTTTATTGGAAGATGAATCCCTCATGCGTTTCTTTCAACCCATCTTAAGGGCAGATTTCGAGATCTATGAAACTTATGTACACCAGCGAAGGCCCAGGCTTCCCTGTGGCATAACCGTGCTGTGGGGTGAAGACGATAACACCTGCACCGCAGCGGGGTTGGCTGCCTGGCAAAACGAAACAGCACAGCCGATCGAAAGCATTGGCGTAGCGGGCGATCATTTCTTTGTGCTTAAGCATGCTGAACTCGTATGCCGCATTATTACGGAAAAAATTTTTTCCAGCCTGGCTAGAGTAACCGATAAATAACATCATGAATACGGCGCAGGTAAATCAATCAAGGGGAGGGCGATTGGCCTTTGTATTCCCTGGTAAAGGCGGTGCCTGGACACAGATGGGGCGCTCGCTCTATCGCAGCAACACGGTATTTAAGGCTTCTGTTGACGAGTGCGATGCCCTGCTGACGCAGTATGGGTCTACCGTTAGCGCTGCGCAAACATTTACGCGCGACATCAGCGATGAAATGATCCTTTCAGATGAATGGATGATACCCGTTCTCATCGTTCATGCCATATCGGTAGTGCGGGTATTGGAATCACAGGGCATCGTGCCCGACCTGGTTATCGGGCAAAGTATTGGCGAGGTAACTGCCGGCTATTGCTCAAAGGTACTGTCTTTGCCCGATACCATTAGAATAGCCATTGAAATGGGAAGATGGCCCGATGCATCGCCCGAAGGCGCTATGGCCGCCGCCAATATGTCGCCGGCAGAAGCAGAAAAGTTGTTGACTGATTATCCCGACGTATCGCTTGGTGGTATTTCCAGTCCTAATTCCGTTATCTTTTCCGGCAGCACCGACCACTTATCGGAGATCATACACCTGCTTGAAGAGAAAGACATTTTCGTGAAGGAAATGCAGGTGGGCAATGCCTATCATCATGCCCGGTCTATCAGAGTAAAAAAGCGGGATTTTTTCGAGCGGCTCAAAGGCATCTCAGCCGCCAGGCCAGCCATCCTGTTTTATTCTTCCTATAAAAAAGGCAAGGTTACACAGGAAGAGCTGCGGGTAGATTTCTGGTATTCTGTGGTGGAGTCGAGAGTTTATTTTCAACAGGCTGTGGAAGCGGCTTTGGCCGACGGGGAAGAGATCCTTTTTATCGAGATCAATCCGCATCCCGTGCTTTCTTTTGCCGTGGAAGACATAATCAAAACGGGACAATTCAAAAAAGCTTCCGTGATGCATGTATTGCGCAAAGACGCGCCGGATGCGGCCACCCTGGCTGCCGTAACGGGTATGATCACCACCAGGCTATCAGGCACGGTGGTGGCTACCGTAGCGCAAAACAAACGTCGGGCTGAAGTGGAAGAACTCGTAGACTTTTTGGTGAAGGAGATCGCTGGTTTTGTGAAACGGCCTGTAGACACTATTGTCAGGGATATCAGCATGCACGACCAGGGAATGGATTCGCTTTGTTTGGTGCAGCTTCGAACAAAGATCTACGACCAGTACGGCATCACCATACCCATCTCGGCATTCTGGAATTACCCCGAAGTGGGCCGGCTGTCGAAACATATAAAAGAACAGTTGGTTAAGGATAAAACGCTGCATACCGGTAATACAGGCACAGCGCCGGAAACGGAAAAGGCCGGTGATGAGATCGCCATTATCGGGGTGGCCTGCCGTTTGCCCCAGGGCATTCAAACGGCTGAGGAGTTTTGGGAAGCGCTGGCACAGGGCCGTGATCTTGTTACCAGCGTTCCCAGCGACAGGTTTCCGGCCGGGCATTTTCTCGATGCGGACCCCACCGCTCCCGGTAAAGCCTATACGATGGCTGGCAGCTTTATAAACGATATTTTTTCATTTGATAACCATTTCTTCAATATTTCTGCCGTGGAAGCGGCTGGTATGGACCCCCAGCAAAGACTGTTGTTGGAAACCAGTTGGGAAGCATTTGAAAATGCGGGTATTCCGCCTTCGTCGCTGGCGGGCAGCCTTACAGGCTCCTTTATTGGCATCATCAATTCAGATTACAGCCAGTTCAGGCTTGCAACCGGTCAGCATGAGCAGTTGGGACAATATGATCTTACCGGCAATTTCTTCAGTCTTTCTTCAGGCAGGCTGTCTTACTATTACGATCTTAAAGGGCCTTCGATTTCCGTTGATACTGCCTGTTCATCCTCGCTGGTAACACTGGATATGGCTTGCAAAAGCCTTATGAACAAAGAGTCCGATCTGGCCATTGCCGGCGGTGTTAACCTCATCATGACGCCCACTAACTATATTGTTTATTCGAAGATGCGAGCCTTATCGCCAACCGGGCGGTGCAGGTCGTTCGACGAGCAGGCGGATGGTTTTGTACGTGGCGAGGGTTGTATTGTGCTTATTTTGAAACGACTGTCAGATGCCCGCCGCGACCATAACCGCGTTTTAGCCCTGGTAAGAGCTACTACCGTCAATTCGGATGGGCGAAGCAATGGCATCACCGCGCCCAACGGCGCTTCGCAGGAGCAAATGCTGCGGCAGGCGCTTGACGTTGGCCGCCTGCGCCCGGGCGAAGTCAGCTATATCGAAGCACATGGAACGGGAACCCGGCTGGGCGACCCGATAGAAATGGAAGCCATTCAAAATGTATATGTGCCGGAACGTAACGGTAAGCTTTATGTAGGATCGGTAAAATCGAATATCGGTCACCTTGAATCTGCAGCGGGACTGGCCGGCGTGGTAAAACTGGTCATGTCGATGCGTCATCGGCTTATACCCGGTAACCTGCATTTCAATAAGCTCAATTCTTTTATCAGGCAGGAGGAAGTGGTAGAGATAGCCGGTTCAGCCATTGAATGGAACAAACTAAAGAAGCCTTTTATCGGCGGCGTCAGTTCATTTGGACTTAGCGGAACCAACGCACATGCATTGTTGCAGGAACCCGAAGAGATGCCTGCACGATTGCCGCATTCCATTGGCTGTAATATCTTGCCGCTATCGGCTAAAACGCCGGAAGCGCTCACGGGGCTTATTCAATCTTATAGCAGTTTCCTGCAAGCGAAAACCAATGCCAGTCTGGAAGACATCTGCTATACCGCTGCTGCCGGCAGGGATCATTTCCCATATCGCTACGCCTGTTCTTTTAGCGATTTGAGCGAGCTACGCACCACCCTGGACGGCAATATCGCAGCACATATAACCGATAAACCAACATCCATATCAGCACCCGGCATCAGTTTCCTGTTCACCGGCCAGGGCTCGCAATATGCAGGTATGGGCGCATCGCTTTACACCGCGTTCCCGATATTCAGGCAAACGGTAGACGAGTGTGATGCGGTTCTTGCCAACTACCTCGATTTTCGTGTACGCGACCTGCTGCTGCAAAAAGATGACCGTATACATCAAACACTGTACGCGCAGCCTTGCCTGTTTGTGCTGCAATATGGTTTGGCGATGCTGTGGCAGCATTGGGGCATTCGTCCCCAGGTAGTGCTGGGGCACAGCATTGGCGAAGTAGCTGCTGCTACTATTGCGGGGGTATTTTCGCTGGAAGATGCCATAAAGTTGATTGCACACCGGGCGATGCTGATGAATGCGCTTCCCGGCGATGGGGGAGCCATGCTGGCCCTGCTTTCGTCTTCGCAAACCGTGCAGCAACTGATCGAGCCATTCGGAAAAGACGAAGTTACCGTCGCTGCTTTTAACGGGCCTTCCAATACAGTGGTAGCTGGTAAGGGGCCGGTGATAAAAAAGATCAGGGAGCTGGCCCGAAGCCAAAAGATCAGCGCCATGCCCCTGCAAACCTCACATGCTTTTCATTCGGCCCTGATGCGTCCGGTACTGGACGATTTCAGGAAAGCGATCAGCGATATACATTTCAAGACGCCTTCTTTAAAGTTTATCTCTACCGTAACAGGAAAAGAGATAAAGGAAGAGATAACGAGCGTGGATTACTGGTGTAACCAAATTGTACAGCCCGTGCGATTCATGGAAGGCCTGGATTGCTTGCTGGAAGGAAGGTCTGCAGTAAAGATCGAGATCGGGCCAAGACCGGTGCTCATCAATATGCATCTGCAAGGCAAGTCAGATACCGGTTGGCTTCCCTCTATGGAAGAAGATAAGCCGGGCCAGGAGGTATTGTTCAGGTCGTTAGCTGCTTTGTACAACCAGGGAGTTGATATTGCCTGGAAGAGTATCTACCAGCCCAATGCACACCAGTTAGTGGATATTCCACACTACCCTTTTCAAAAAAAGCCATTCAGGATCGAGTCAACAATAACAACAAAAATGCCTACCATTGAAACAACCCCGGCCAACACCGCCGAAAGGGACATCCGGCATTACCTCGGTAAAGCGCTTTGTGAGCTGCTGCATGAAGAGACAATCGATGCCGATGTGAATCTATTTGAATACGGCGTCGATTCGGTGATCCTCATCACCTTTCTGAAAGAGATTGAAACGAGGTTTAAGGTTACCATCGAAGTGGCCGAATTATATGGTTCACTCAATTCGATAAACGCCCTTGCCGGCCATATTGCCGCACAGGTGAAGCAGGCGCCCGCCGCGCCGGTTTTGCAACCGCCTTTAACGCAGGTTGAACATCCCGATATTGTAAACCTCATCCAATCGCAGATAGCTTTGATGAACCGCCAGTTGCAGCTTTGGCAGCAATACGGCAATGGTAATGCGGGTACATCGCAGCCGCTTCAGGAGAAAGAGGAGAAACTACCTGAAAAAGACGTTTACAATAACCTCGTAAGCTTCAGACCCATCCGCACTATACCCGACGAGCTGACCGACCGCCAGCAAAAATTTATTGAAACCCTGGTGAAACGCTACAGTGAACGTACAAAGGGTTCAAAGGCCTATGCGCAACAACACCGGCGGTCGCTGGCAGACTGGATTGCATCGATCGATTTCAGGTTATCCATTAAGGAGCTGCAGTACCCCATCGTAAGCGCGGCTGCACAGGATGCCTCTTTAACCGATGTAGACGGCAACAAATATGTTGATCTTGCCATTGGATATGGCGTCAATTATTTCGGCAACAATGCGCCGTTTATCAAGGATGCCATCCGCAAACAATTGGAGGAGGGCTATGAATTGGCAGCCCAGAACGACCTGGCAGGGGAGACCGCCGCTTTCATTGCCGAGCTTACACGCTTTGAACGCGTTGCTTTTTGCAATACCGGCACCGAAGCTGTGATGGTAGCGCTTCGTATTGCAAGAGCCGCCACACGCCGACAAAAGATAGTGCTGTTTTCCGGCTCTTATCATGGTGGCTTCGACGGGGTGCTGGCCCAATCGAATATCATCGGGGGCAGCTCACAAACAACGCCAACTTCGCTGGGAACCACTATGGGAATGGTGCAGGATGTGATCGTGTTGTCTTATGGTGTTCCCGAAAGCCTGGATATCATTCGCAAATATGCCGGTACGCTGGCGGCTGTTCTTGTAGAACCCGTGCAAAGCCGCCGGCCTGGATTTCAGCCCGCAGAATTCCTGAAAGAGCTCAGGCAGATCACCGCCCAAAATGGCATTTGTCTGGTTTTCGATGAGATCATTACCGGCTTTAGAATAGGGCCGGGCGGCGCGCAGGAACATTTTGGCATCCGTGCAGACCTGGCCACTTATGGCAAGATCATTGGCGGCGGTTTACCCATTGGGGTAGTAGCGGGCCGCAGGGAAATGATGGACTTCATCGATGGCGGCTGGTGGAAGTTCGGAGACCTGTCTTATCCCTCATCCGACATGGTATTTTTTGCCGGCACATTTTGCAAACATCCTTTGTCGATGGCCGCTGCCAACGCGGTTGTAAAAGAAATGATCCAGAGAGGCGCCGGGCTGCAGGAGGACGTTAATAAGCACACCGCGAGCATGGCTTTGGCTGCTAACGCCGCCTTCAACAAAACAGGTGTGCCTTTGCAACTGACGCATTTCGGCTCACTGTTCGGCATTACCTCTACCGGCGCTTACAGTAAATTTTTCAACCCTGTAGAAATGAATTTGCTGTTCTATCTCTTATTGGAGCGGGGCATCTTCACCTGGGAACGACGGATCTGTTTCCTCTCAACAAAGCATACCAGTGAGGATGTTGATAAGGTAGTAACGGCGATAGGCGAAGCCGTAGAGGAACTATGCAACAATGATTTTTTTATAAATAGGGAATCTATCTAATTATGGATTGTGATATCCTGGTAGTAGGCGCCGGCATCGCCGGTTGTACGGCAGCGTTATTGTATGCGCGTGCCGGACTCAGCGTAATGGTGATTGAAAAAAAGAAGAAGAAAGAAGATTATAAGCGGTTGTGCACGCATTTTATACAGCCTTCGGCATTGCCGGTCATTCGTCGTCTTGGCCTCGATACCGCCATTGAAAAAGCAGGCGGGTTGCGGAACAAGGCCGATATCTGGACCGGGGGTGGATGGATCCGAAGCGACAAAGCTTATAGTGATGACCCTGCTATGAGCCATGGCTATAATATCGAGCGCCGGTTGTTAGACCCCTTGTTGCGCGATGCACTGGAATCGCAGCCGGGCATCAGGTATTATGCCGGTGTAGAGGTATTGCGAATAGAACAGACAGGGGAACAGAGCGAAGCCGTATGCGTTGATACAGCCGCCAAGGAGATCCGCTACCGCACGCGGCTGGTCGTTGCGGCCGACGGGCGTTTTTCGCCACTGGCCAATGTGCTGGGCAATACCGGCCAGTTCACACTAAATAACCGCTTTGCATGCTTTGCCTATTTCAGGGACATTCCATTGCAACCGAACGGTCATTCACTGTTCTGGATGTTAAACCCCAATATGGCCTTTGCCTATCCATTGCACGATGGCATTACACTGCTTTGTCTTTTTATCCGCAAATCCGAATGGCCCGCATGGAAACAGAATATGGAAAGCATGCTGCTGGATCTTATAGCGCAATTACCCGACGGACCCGATATCAGCAATGCCAAAAGGATCTCGCCCATAAGAAAGATGATGGAGATGACCAATGTGAGCCGATCGGCTCTGCAGCATGGCGTTGCGTTTATAGGCGATGCCGCCCTGGCACTTGACCCCATGAGCGGGGTAGGGTGTGGATTTGCATTCCAATCTGCCAGTTGGCTCGTCGATCATACTACTACTGCCCTCACCCTTGGCCAGGACCTTGAGCCCGCTCTGCAAGCCTATGCCAACTACCACCGGAGGCAGTTGGGACCTCATGCTGCCGGCATCATAGCCGAATCTTTCGCCGAGCCCGATAGCCTGCAGAAAACATTATTGTTTTCGCAGGTAGTAAAAGACCCTGAACTCACCGACTCGTTCCTGGCGCTTACGGGCCGGCTGATCACACCGCAGCATTTCCAGCTATTATACCTCAAAAAAAACCTGGCCAATACAACGGGCCGGGAAAAAGTATAAAAATGAAAACAAACGATATGCACTTTAAACCATACCAAAAACGAAGTATCCGATTCCTGGATGTTGTGGACTATAATAATTGGAAGATGAAAGTCTATAGCATTTCCGCAAAAAGGGAATTCATAGCACCGGGATTGGCTGAAATGGCCAAAAAGATCGTTCCCGATGTTTTGCCCATCGATGCCATTACCGATCTGCATTATGGCCTGGGTTTTATTATGCTGCACGAAGGGCTAGATGGAAACTATATTATAACAAGCTGGTGGGAAGGAGAGAACATGCTGTGTAATCATATCTGGGAAGCGCCCGCCACCGATCCCTGGTCGTTCCGCAGCATTGCCGACACGGGAATTATGTCTTGTGTGTGGGAGCTGGAAGTGCACTATCATGAAAAAAAAGCATGGATCCAGGCCATGCTCGATAATGCCTCCGGGCCTGATGCCGGAAAATATCTTTCTCTTACCTATTCCGGAAACGTGTAAACATGAAACCATATACCATCCGGCGACTGCAACCAGCAGATATGGATGCCTTGCTGGGTTTGCTGGAAGAACACGCCTTGTATGAAGGCGCTTCTTTCGAATTGCGCGATCAGCGCCATAACCTTCAACGATATATTTTTTCAGAACCCTGCCGCTTGTATTGCTGGGTAGTAAGCGATTTCACAGGTACGCTGGTGGGCTATTGTACTTATATGCTCGAATTCTCAACCTGGAAAGCCGAACATTTTATTCATATGGATTGCCTGTATCTGCAGTCGGCAGCCAGGCAACAAGGAATAGGCACCGAACTGATGCGCAAACTCATTGTTCATTCCCGTGAGCTGGGCGTAACAGAAATTCAATGGCAAACGCCCGAGGATAATTATGGCGCCGTCGAATTTTACCGCAAAATGGGGGCGCAGGGCAAAAAGAAATTGAGATTCATATTCAATGGATAAAAATTATTTGATCATAGGGGAAAAGAACGAACTGGTGCTGCGATCGCTGCAACTGTTGGCAAACAAAAAACCATTCTTTCTTGATCTTTCCGATTCTTCAGTTGCATGGCGCGCCATACTGGATGCCTGTCAAACGCCCTTCGATGAATGCTGGATTTTTAAGCACGGATTACCAGAGCCATTTGAGCTGATTGAGTTGGGCAAATATGTTACAGGTGATACATATTACGTCGGCGCAACGCGTCCCACCGTGGAGGGAATGGAATGGGTACGGCAACCATGCTTGCTATTTGATGAAGATTCCCATGCCGTGATCTCCTCCGGGTTATTGGAAGAACTTTACCGGTTGAAAATGGACATGGAGAAAAAGGTGCCGGGCTATTGGTCGCACCACGATCTTGTTGTAAGCGAAGATTTCCGTGATCTGGCTTTTGAGATCGATACCCTGCAGGCATTTTTAGAAAACTGTTTTACGCCGCAGCAGAAGCATTCCTACATTGGTATTTCCTTAGAGGTGTTACTGGAAAAGGCATTGGGAGTAAAAGTTGTTTTCAAGTACGGCGAACCTGCAGATGGCCTGGCAGAACTTACCAACAGGATCCTCAGCCATTTTAGCAATGGTGCAGCACCTCAGCAAGCGTTTACAGGATCTATTGATGCCTCGTGGCCGCTGATCGCCACCTACCTCGAAAAAAATTACCAGCAGCTATTCGGCAACGGTCTCGACCCTTTGAGCGAACTGCAAAAAAATACCATAACAGGTCACCATGGCAATTTGATCCATTACTTTTCGGGTGGCCAGGGCAGTGAGACCCTGCTGATCATCAATGCCCTGGGCCTTACCATTCGCTTTTGGGATGCGTCGATGCGACACTTGATGCGCAGGTTCAGGCTGATCGTTTGGGAAACCCGCTGTTGCGATCTGATGAACGGGGGAATGGAAAAAGTGGTAACCATCGACGAGCATGTGGCCGATATCGCCGCCATTATCGAAAACGAACAGCGCCAGCCCCTGCACCTCTTAGGGTGGTGCAACGGCGGTAGAATTGCCATTGCCGCGGCTGCCGCTTTCCCTGCGATGGTTGCCTCGTTGATACTGTTGTGCCCCGTGTTTCGTGGTATCCGTGAAATAGATCCCGACGATACGCCATTTGAAAGAGACCAGCAGGAAGTATTCAACTCTGTAACAAAGAACCCCAAAATAGCAGATCTGCTCGCCAGTTGGCTTCTAAAAACGAATGCCAAACCGCCCGACGCCGGCGGCACTGTAAAGCAATTGCTGGGGCTGCCCGATGCCAATATGCGAAGGGATATCATTGCCCCAATGAGCACGGGTGATTACCTGCTCAATTATGCCAGGCGCACTTTCAACGACGAGCACTATCCGGTTGGGCAACTGATGACGCTTGTGAGGCAGCCTGTACTGATGATCCTTGGCCGTGAAGACGCCGTCATCTCCAATCAACTCGCCCTTGCCGCCGCAGCCCTGCTGCAAAACTGCAAAACGGTTTTGTTAAGGGCCGCCAGCCATTATATTCAATTACAACAACCAGATATTCTTGCCAGACTGATCTATAATTTTATCGTTACCCCGAACGAAATTTACACCTCACCAAGATGGGACTAAATCGACTGTACGACAAACCGGCTTTACAACGGCCCGAAAAAATGGCCATTTACGACGGCAAAATAGCCTACACTTTTAAGCAACTGCAACAGGGAACGGCGGGATTCGCTTCGATACTTACGGACAAGTACATTCACAAAGGTGACCGGGTAATAGTGGTGGCCTTGAAATGCTCGGAAATGGGCATTATTGCCCCTGCTATCTGGAAGGCTGGCGCTGTATACGTACCGGTTGACCCGGCGAATCCCGGCGCACGGATGCAATTGCTTTTTGAATCGGTGCGCCCGGCCTTGCTGGTGGTGCCCGATGACTATACCATACCATTCCCGCTTCCGGAGGCAGGTTTGCCAGTGATAACCTACAGCCAGGCAGTAAGCTATATCAGCTACACACCAGCATCTGAGATCGTGTTCCCCGAAATTGAAGGAAGCGATCTTGCTTATATTATGCATACTTCCGGTTCAACCGGAAAGCCAAAAGGGGTGATGATCGAACACGACAGCGTCATCGATTATTTTTACAATCACAACCAGGTGCTGCAGTTTTCCGAAACCTCTTATTGTTTAAGTCTTGCGCCTTTTTATTTCGACGTTTCCATAGAAGATACTTTTCTGCCTTTGTCTTTGGGCGCTTGTGTATACCAATACCGCGGACTTCCCGTTGCGCCCCTGATCTTAAGTATTTTGGTCAAGCAAAAAATTACTCATTTTATAGCCGTGTCAACCATTCTTACGCTGGTAACCGGTGATGGCAAGGCGCTGGCAGATGCCCTACCCACATCGCTTGAAATGGTTATGACAGGCGCCGAAGTATGTGATCCGAAGGTGATCAGCATATGGAAAGAATTATTGCCACATGTAAGGGTGTATAACGTGTACGGCCCAACGGAAACAACCATCGTTTGCACTGCCTATGAAGTTGAAAGACCCGACAAACTGCGAGGCCGTTTTTTTCCTATCGGTAAACCCCTCGTAAATGTAAAAGCCTTGATCGTCGACGAAAGAGGTGCGGTTCTTACAGATCCGGGCCAAAAGGGCGAGCTGCTTATTGGCGGCAAACAGGTAATGCGAGGATACTGGAACGACCCGGCGCTTACCGCCCGCGTGCTGGTGCAGATAGATGGCGAAACGTACTACCGGACCGGCGACAAATGTTATTTCGATGAAAATGCCGACCTGGTATTTTGCGGCAGGAATGATGAGGAGATCAAACTTTTCGGAAGGCGCATACACCTGATGGATATAAAGACCAACCTGCTGCAGAACAATCACATCAGCACCGTTTGTGCCGGCATCGTAAACACAAAGGGAAGGCCCAGGCTGGCAGTGATCATTTGTTCGGAGAAGATACAAACACGCGATGGGCTTGAATCAATCGGCAAATGGCTGGCGCAGCAGTTACCAGCTTATATGGTGCCTGAATTTTTGGGCCTCGTTGCCGATCCGGTTATGTCTCCTTCGGGCAAAAACGATGAAAGACGCATGCTGGGCCTGTTGGAATCCGCCATTGCCCTGTATGCTGATAATTATTACGAACTGTGCGACGGAATATCGTTCGCACCACTTAAAAGAAATGGGATCCATGAATGAATCAACAAAAAAAATTGTCACCGAACTGGTGCTGGAATCCGCATCGGCCGCACTGGTGAGGGATAAGCCATTGAGCGAGGATACCCGGTTTTACGACCTGGGCATCGACTCGATAGCCATGCTTTCCATCCTGCTGCGCCTGGAAGATAAACTGGCTGTTAGCCTGATGGATTTGGGCGAGCAATTGGAAGCGCCTGCTACCCTTGGCGAATTATTTGTTATTGTAGCCAGCCTTCAAAAGAGTCAAATAAACTAAAAGCGAAATTATGGGGCATCACCAGGAATTTTTTGATGTCGTTGGAGTTGGTTTTGGGCCGGCCAATATAGCGGTGGCCATTGCCCTGGAAGAACTGAATGCATTGTTGAAAGTAAAATTTCTCGAAAGCGGCGCATCCACAATCTGGCAAAAAGGTATGCTTTTCGATGGTTCCGATATTCAAAACCATCCCTTGCGCGACCTCGTAACGCCAAGTAATCCAAGAAGCAAATATACCTTCACCAATTACTTATTCGAAAACAACCGGTTATTCCAGCACCTGAACCTGGGCATGTATTTCCCTTTCAGGCTTGAATATGCGCAATACGTTGAATGGGTATCAGCACATTTTGAGCATATGGTGAACTACAATACCTCCGTTGCAAAGGTAACCGTGATGGAAGCTGCAAATGGACGCGGCATTGGCTACGAAGTACTGGATAACCGCGGTAACCTGTACAAGACCCGGTCGGTGATACTGGCCACGGGAAGAACACCTTATATACCCCGGCCTTTCACGCATTGCAGCCCCGGGCTGGTACGGCATATTACCGGGTACCAGGAAGCGGTGGATGAAATGATCAGGAAAAAAAAGAATGCCCGTATTTGTGTAGTGGGAAGCAGTCAAAGCGCGGTAGAAGCCATCCTGCATCTTGGTGATACATACCCCGAGGCTCATATCATAGGCGTGCTGCGCAGCTTTGGTTACCGGCTAAAAGATACCAGTCCTTTTACAGGCGAGGTTTATTTTCCTGAATTCGTCGACCTGTTTTATGGCGCCAGTTCCGACGCAAAGCGAAAACTGGCGGAAGACCTGTACCGCACCAACTATGGTTCTGCCGATGGCGATGTGTTGGACAGGCTGTACCGTAAAATTTACGTGCAGCAGCTTAGGAAAGAAAAGAAGATCACCATTCACCGCAGCGCCGAAGTGTTGAATGCCGGCGAGCGGGCAGGGCAGGGATTTGTGGAGATAAGAAAACTGGAGTATGGCGAGCCCATTACCGAAGAAGTAGACCTGATCATTCTGGCAACAGGCTTCAAAAATATCGGCAGGGGTGAAAATGAAGAAGCTTATCCGCCCATCGTTGAATCGTTGATACCACATTTACAGCTAAGCGACGAGCAATGTATTAGGATAGGCCTCGATTACAGGGTGAAAATGAAAGACCATGTAGATCCCGAGGCAGCCTGTTTTTTGAATGGCTTGTGCGAGTCGAGCCATGGGATGGGGGATGCGGGTTCTTTCAGCCTGCTATCCCTGCGGTCGCGAACGATCGTCAGAACGTTGTTGGAAAACAATTACGCAGTTAATTTAAAAGATAATGAGTAAGTACATTGTTACTATCACGCCTCCTACGCCAAATGGGAATCTTCACCTGGGGCATATCGCGGGGCCTTTCCTGGCAGCCGATGTTTTGGCAAGAGGCCTGCGGCAACAGGGCCATGAGGTAGTTTTTTTGTGTTATTCAGACGACTACCAAAGCTATGTGCTGCGCAAGGCCATTGAGTTGTCGACCGAACGTTTCAAACTAGCCGCTACATTTGCTGCCGAAATAGAGCCAACCCTGAAGCTGGCCGGCATCTCGCTTGATTGGTTCCTGAAGGCTTATAACAATCCCTATTTTTCCGATGCCGTCACTTTCTTTTATGAACAGGCGCATGCAAGCGGAGCGATCAAAACCAGGGTTGATATGGTTCCTTATGACCCTGAACACAACGTATACGGCTATGAGGCTTTTGGAAGGGGAACCTGTAATTTCTGCGGTCATGAATCTGATGCCAGTCAATGCGAGCACTGCGCACAAGCGCCCGATCTGCATAAGATGGGACCTATTCGCGGAACTACTTTTGGAGGCGTCATGGACTGGAAAGAAATGCCGCGCGAGTTCCTGCAGCTTCACCGGTATAAAAACCGCCTGCTCGATCACTATCGATCCATTCCATTGCGAAGCTACTTACGCAATTTTATCGAAGCAGTGTTTGCACGCGAAGATCTTGATTGGCCGATCGACCGGCCGGGCGAATGTGGCATCGAGATCCGTACGGCATCGCATTCCAATGTGATCCACACCTGGTTCAGCGGTATTGCAGGGTACCTGGCGGCTTTCACAGAGTGGGCAGATCGCATCGGCAAACCCAGGTTGGTAAAAGAATTCTGGTATGATCAGGAAACTAATATTGTTCATTTTGTGGGATTCGATTGCTCATTTAGTCATGCTATCGTGTACCCGAGCTTGTTACATAATTGCGAAGGCATGACCCGCAATGTGCATTTGTTTCCGAACAAATTTTTGAAACTGGAGGGAAAAGATTTCTCTACCAGTCGCGGTATTGCCATTTGGGTAAATGATATACTTCGCGATGCACCGCTCGACGCCGTGCGTACCTACCTGGCGCTCCATTCACCCGAGGAAGAGGTATGCAATTTCGAGAGAAAGGATTTCGACGACTGGACCTTTAATTTCTTTTTGCCCGCCCTGCGGCGATTGGAGCAGGTGCTTTCGCAGGAGCCGCCTTCCGGCATGGACGCGCTGGCGCCGGAAGACCAATGGGTGGATGATGAACTGATGGCAGCGTGGAGGAAGTTCAGCAGCCTGGAACATTTTTCCATGCGCCGGGTTGCTGATGTTCTTTGCCGGTTGCTTCGGCACATAAATACTATTTCAGAAGCGGCGCTGCACCGCTTGTGGCCGCTGGCCAAACGCTATGTGCTGATGGGTATGTCAATTCACCCTAATTGGTCGGAAGCCATGCTTCAACGCATACATGCGCCACATGCTGCATTTTGAAACGGCCATTGTTGGCGGTGGTATTTATGGAAGTGCGCTTGCCTGGTTTTTGTCGACTGGTAAGGTGAACACCGTTCTCATCGAGCGCAACATTGTAGCTGCCGGAGGCGCTACAGCTTATTCGGGCGGTATCCTCCGGGTCTATGATCCCGATCCTTTGTTGGCGGAACTGGCCCTACGGGGCGTTCATGCATTCAGGAACTGGCAGCAACTGCAATATCCCGGTTCATCGCCTTATCGCGGAACAGGTTGCCTGTACCGCGTGGCGAAGCCTAATCATGCCGATGCATTGCGCGCTGTCGGTACGCTGAGCGAAAACGGATACCGCGGGCTTGCGCTGGAACACCAGGATCTGCAAAAGCGCTTTCCCTGGTTACGCACCGATGCGGGCGACCTGGCGCTCTGGGAAGAACACTCGGGCTTTGCCAACCCAAGAATAGCCGCCACTAACCTGGCGGATGGAGCGGTGCAACAGGGATGCACGCGTTTGGAAAACTGTGAAGTTTCTGGAATCGACCAGCGCAGTGGGGTTTGGCATCTTAGGCTGCCCTTTGGATATATAACCTGTAACATGCTGCTATTGGCAACGGGAGCTTTTGCACCGCAGTTGTTACCTGGTGTACCGGTTTATACGCGTTCCATAACCCTTTGTCACGTTGCAGCGGCTGCTGGCATGCAGTTTATAAACCACCCCGTGATCGATGAAGTGCACCAAACATATTTCCGGCCTGCCGGGCAGTACGCGTATTCCTGCGGCACACAAGTGTACCAGGACGTAAGCTTGCCGCACCAGTTAACTTCAGTGATCAGGCCGGAAACTGTTGATGCACTGGCAAGGATGCGGCAGTTGCTAAAACGCGCCTATTTGGGTTCGGCAATGTATTGTTCAAAAGGTTTTGATGCTTATACGGAAAACAAACGACCATGCATAGGCCAGGTGGGAGAGGGTGGCAATGCCTGGGTGCTGACAGGCTTTTCGGGCCGTGGATTTAAATATGCTTTGCCGGTTGCCAAAAGCATGGCTGCGTTGGTGGCGCGTCGGCTGGGAAAGCAAGGCGGCGAAATAGAAGACCACTGCTTCGCGCTACTGCAACCGCTATTGAACGAATATAGTTTTTGATCGTGCAACAAACAAGGCACAAGTTCCGCATCGGCGTATCGGCTCGTTTAAGCGGGTCAGTACATTCCGAGACCTTTCAAAGGGCTATTGAAATGGCCCTGCATGATCATCCCCTATACAACCCTGAACTGATCTGGGCCAATGATGACGCCACTCTCGAGGGTGGTTTTGCCGCCGCCACATACTTACGCAACTGCGAAGTAGCCATCGTAATTGGTCATTATGCCTCCGCCGCCGCAAGAGGCGCCCTACCCGTATACAGGGAGGCCGGCATACCCCTGTTGCTTCCGGCAGCAACCGCCGACCGCCTGACCAACGACTATTCAAATGCTTTTCGTTTATGCAGCAACGATACAAAGCTTGCAAAGTACATTTACAAATACCTGTTGCCTCTTTACCAAAATGCTAAGATTGCCATTTTGGAAGATGGTTCGGTTCATGGGCGCTCGCTCTCGCAAAAATTAGGCGCCTGGTTTGAAGGCATCGCAACAGCAGGTATAGAAAAAGATACCGCCGCCGTCATTTTTACGGGATCCTATGCCAATAGCATCCAATTCGTGCAACAATGCAGACAGCAGGGACATTCCCAGCCGGTTTACCTGACCGATGATGCCGTTCACACCGATATCATAAAAGATCTTGGCCACAATGCCGGCGACATCTTCGTTTTCGGCTATGCCGACGCCAGTTGTTATTTCGCCGCCAAAGCGGTGAACGCCAAATACCACGCTTTATACAAAACCGGTCCTCAAACTTATTTTATACAAACCTACGCCGCCATGCAGATCGCCCTGGCCTGCTCTGCCGAACGGGGTTTTGGTCGCACAAAAATTGAGCGCCTCAATACCGGCACCTGGGAAACCGTGCTGGGTGAAACGAATTTCGTTAACCAGGAATGCCCGATAGCGATGTTCTCGCTATGGCAGGCAAACGCCGGACATGGCTTGTATATTCTCCAATAAATTTTACTATGCTGAATCTAGCGCTTCACTATTTCAGACAGCTCACGCACAGCGTCGACTATCCAACAGTGGATGAATTGAGCGTAGAGCAGGTGCGGAAGAACGTTAAAAAACTGGCTGCGATGGCCGGCATGCCCCCTTCGCAACTGGCAGACGTGTTTCATCTGTCGATCCCCACAGAAGGTGGAAATGCCATCCGGCTGCGTGTTTACCGCCCGGACGGTGTTCCTCAACCCTCACCGGCCCTGGTATGGTTTCACGGCGGCGGCTTCGTACTCTACGATATCGATGATTACGATGGCTGGTGCATTTTCCTTGCCAAAGAGGCCGCCATTTCCGTTATTTCGGTCGATTACCGCCTGGCCCCCGAGCATAAATTTCCCGCCGCACATAACGATGCAGACCATGCTCTGAAGTGGATCGGCGAACATGCTTCCGAACTGTTAATCGACCCGCAACGCCTTGCCGTTGGTGGCGACAGTGCGGGCGGAAATCTCGCCGCTACCGTAGCGGTCAGAACCGCCGTGCATCATGTGAAGGTGGCGTTCCAGTTACTCGTTTACCCGGCTTTAACATTTGGGAAAACCAACTTATCATACCAGCTATATGGCAAGGGATACTGGCTGGATGCCTCCACTATGGAATGGTTTCAATCGCAGTTCCTCGACCCCAACCGCAACGATAAAGACGATCCCCGGCTGCATCCGCTGTATATAAAAAAACCGGGTGAGGCGCCGCCAACCATCCTGGCCATTGCCGAAAACGACATACTTCGCGACGAAGCGATCGCTTACGACCAAATGTTGAATGATCACGGCGTTCTTTCAAGACTGTTATATTTCGGTGACCTGGGACATAATTTTTTGCTGATGGCCGGAAGGATACAATCGGCAAAAGAAGCCCTTTTCAGAATTGCGGCAGAAGTACGCCGGAAGTTCAACCAAACGAATACCAGGCGCATATGATGGAGGCTGTTTTAGAACAGGTGAACCAGTTATTGGATGGCCAGAAAGAAACGATGCGCAGGCTGGGCATTGTGTTGCAACCAGACGATCTTATTAAAATAGCGGGTACACTGCTTTTAGACCTCGAAGCCCGGATGAAGCAGGACCCCGTGAGCACAAGCGTGGCATTGGTTTTCTGTTCCAATGCATTCAAAGCTATTTGTGTCTATCGCGTGGCAAATTATATTTGCAGCCATCACCGGCATGCTTCTGATAACAACCTGCTGTTTGCTTATCAGATATCTGAAGAAACCGCCGCCCGCACTTCCATCGAGATCCATCCATCTGCACGGATAGGGCACTCATTTGTTATCGACCATGGCATCCATACCATTATTGGCGCCACTGCCGAAGTAGGCGATCATTGCACGCTTTTACACAATGTTCTTTTAGGCGCCAGGCGCATCACCAATAATAAAGAAGGAAAAAGACATCCCACGCTTGGTAATCATGTACAGGTAGCCAGCGGAGTTAGTATCCTGGGGCCGGTAAACATCGGTAACCATGTAATGATCGGTCCTGGATGTACCATTTCGAAAGACGTGCCCGATAACTCATTTATAAAACTCAAAAAAAGCATGTTGATCCTCAACAGCGGAACAAGCCAGATCTTTTAATCCTTTCTCCCGCTACGCCCATGATCGATGTTTATTATTTATGGAATGACAGGGAATGGAGCCCGGGCAAACGAATATCGCTGGCCGCGCGCCTTTCCGAAAACATGCAGGAACGGGCAAACAGGTTCAGGCGGTGGCAGGATGCACAAGCTTATATTGCAGGCAAACTACTGCTGGCCCGCCTGTTCCATATACCTTCACGCGAGCTAACGCTTTCCTATACAGCGAACAGCCGCCCATTTATCCGCGGCGCCTGCGATTTCAATATTTCACATTCCGGCGCCCTCGTGGTGATTGCAGTTGGAGGTGCAGGGCGTATCGGTATCGATATTGAATCGGAGGGTGATATAGATCTCTCCATTTATCAACGACTGTTCAGTACCGAAGAATGGAACCAAATAGTAGGAGCGGGCTCTGGCATGGCCCGGCGCTTCTACGAATCCTGGACACAAAAGGAGGCTGTGCTGAAGGCCGATGGCTGCGGCCTGATCCATCCGATGAACGAGGTGCGTTTGTGCCACCGAAGCGCCTGGTTTAACCAGGCATGGTGGAATCTCAGCAAATTGGATATTGCTGCTGGTTATGCCTGTCATCTCGCCATGGAAATTCTACAGCCTGTGGGTTTACCCCAGGATCTTTCTTTCGCTCTCGATTTGTACGAACATGAAGCAACAAAGTATGCAAACTAAAATTACCCTTTGGCTTACAGGAGTACTGCCATCCTATAATCATAAAAAGACCGGTGCGCTTCCCATACCGGCAATTATTGAACAGAGCCTTTCGGCAAGTGCCGGTCACAATTGGCAGGCGAAGGTCGTTTCGGGCCTGGCTTTATTGATGCATAAGTACACCGGTTCAAAGGATGTCAAAATAGGGTTGCCCCAGGGCAGGGCGCTCGCTATTTGTATAGATGAACCAGCGCAAACAAGCTTTGCCAATCTGGTAAGCGGGGTAACAAAGCTGCTTGAGCAGGAACAGTCGCTAACCTGGAGCGAAATGCCCGATCTGTTGCTTCACTGCATTAGCAAGGAAGAAGGCCTGCTTGTACAGGCAGAATACGATGTGGCCGTTTATGCAGAAGATACCATACGGCGATTTCTCGCTCATCTGGATGCGTTGCTTTGCAGCGCGGCAGAAGATGAAGATCGCTCCCTCGCAACGATCAATATCCTGCCCGAAGCCGAGGCCCGGCTTATTAGGGAGCTCTTCAATGCAACAGCCGTATCGTACGATAACGGCACGTACTCTTTAAAAAAACTGCTTGCCCTGGCCGTGGAGCAATACGCGCAATGCAACGCGGTAATAATGGGCAACAGGATATTAACTTATGCCGAATTTGGCGAAAGGGCTGCAAAGCTGGCTGCTGTACTGGTAAAAAAAGGCGTGAAAAGCGGCGACCTGGTGGCCGTGATGGCTGCAAGATCGATCGATACGCTAGTGGGAATATATGCCATCGTACTATGCTGCGCTGCCTATTTGCCGGTAGACAGCAATTATCCCGAAGCGCGCAAACAATATATGCTGCAAGACAGCGGTGCAGGATTTCTGTTGCATGAAGCAGCCACCAAGGCACGGCCCGGGGGCTGCCAGGCGGTTATGATCAGTTTGAACGCCTGGCAGGAAGCAAGTGCGCCTTACGACGCTGCACCGGATACCAGCCCTCAGTCGCTTGCCTATCTTATTTACACATCCGGTTCTACCGGGCAACCAAAAGGCGTGATGATAGAGCAGCAATCGCTCATCAACCGGCTGAACTGGATGCAGCGAAGGTATCCTATACAGCAAGGAGATGTCATCCTGCATAAGACCTCCTTCTCATTCGATGTTTCGGTATGGGAACTGTTTTGGTGGATGCTCACCGGTGCATCGGTTTGTTTGATGGAACCGCAGACCGAGCGCTTCTGCGACAGTATCGCGGCCTGTATTCATGCGCAAAAAATAACGGTCATCCATTTTGTGCCGTCGATGCTAGCCATTTTCCTGGATTTTGTAGAGGAGATGGATGTCGCAGACGACCTGCGCAGTTTGCGCCAGGTGTTTGCCAGTGGCGAAGCTCTGCAAGGCGCTACGGTTGAAAAATTCTACCGGCTGCTGCCCTGGTGCCGGCTCTCTAATCTTTATGGACCTACCGAAGCCACCATCGATGTCACTTATTATGACTGTCCGCGCGAAAACATACCTGAAAATATTCCCATCGGCAAGCCCATCGACAACATGCGGGTATACATTGTAGACGACAACCTGCTGCCCTTACCTGTAGGGGTAAGCGGCGAGCTTTGTATTGGGGGAATTGGTCTGGCCAGGGGTTATATAAACAAAGAAGAATTGACCCGTAGCCAGTTTGTGCAACCTGCCTGGTTGACGGAACGGTTGTACAAAACCGGCGATATCGCCCGATGGCTGCCGGATGGAAATATCCTTTTTCTTGGAAGAAGAGATGCACAGGTGAAAGTAAGAGGGTACCGCATCGAGTTGAACGAAATCGAATATAATCTTCAAAAACATCCTTCCATACGGCATGCGATCGTAATTGCAAAGCCCGATACAGACAGCGGGGAAAATGAACTGATCGCGTACGTAATCGCCGACAAGCAAATGGAGTCACGCGAATTGGCTGGCTATCTTGCCCGCACTTTGCCCGACTTCATGGTGCCGGCTTATTTTGTTCAGATAGAAACTATCCCGCTTACAGCGAATCATAAACTCGATAAAAAAGCATTGCCCGATCCTCATAAAATGGCTTTATGAGCCTTTAATCAATCAAATGAAAAAACTATTCTTACTTCTCTCATCAACGTTTTTATTGATCTTGTTACCGGCCGCCAAAGTATTTTCGCAGCAAAGAAAGACGCCCTACTTTGAGTCTGCCACCTGTCCGGATTGCCCTTTTCCCAAAGCAAAAGCTACTTATCTCAAGGAAAAACGACTCAGTTTTGGGTATCTCTTTGTGAAAGAGAACCGGAAGAAAAAAGACAGCAGGATCATCCGGCTGTCGGTGGGCATTATCAGGCATGCTGAAGGCGAGCAAAGCGATCATCCCATTATCGTAGTGCATGGCGGCCCCGGTGGCGCAGCATTGGAGGATGTGTCGGCGGAAATGTCGCTGATCAGCCAGGACCGGGATATCATCCTGATTGACCAGCGGGGCTGTGGCGTGTCGGAACCAGCACCTGCCACTAACGCCGGTATGAAACTTACCTGGATGATCAGCAAAGATCTGACGCCCGGGCAGGAACTGGCCGAACACCAATCTATAGCCAGCGAATGCAGGAAAGAACTCATCGCTGCAGGCTTAGATCTTTCGGCGTATAATACTGCCGAGATAGCGGCCGATATAAACGACCTGGGTACAGCATTGGGGTATACATCCTGGGACATTTGGGGCGTATCTTTTGGCACGCGCATAACACTGAGGGTTATGCAGGATTACCCAACACGTATTCGAAAGGCCGTGCTCGATTCGCCATTGCCGCCGGATGCCAGGTACCTGGAGGAAAACCCGGCAAATTTTTCCCGCGCCCTAAACCTGCTTTTTCAAAAATGCGAAGCAGACAGCGCCTGCCAACTTGCCTATCCCAACCTGGCTGCTACGTATTCAGCCGTTATTGACTCGCTGACAACACATCCGTTTGTTGTGGAAATGGGCGATACCGCCAGGTACCAGGATGGCCGTTTCGTGCTCAACGCCCAGGATTTTGAACTGGCGGTGCATCACGCTCTGTATGCGCGTGCACAATATCCTTTTCTGCCCATAGTGATCAACGCAGTGCGCCAGCGAAATACCACCGTGGTCAAAGCGTTTCTGCAATCGATGAAGAACAGTTTGCTGGAGCTTCACTACGGGATCTATTATGCGGTGCTCTGCAACGATTGTATCCCCGCGAACCGCCTGAAGGCATTCGATACCGTTGCTGCCGCATCCATGAAAAAATTACCTTTTTACAGGGCCGACTTTCTTGTTTGCGAAAAGTGGGGGCGCGTAAAGCGCAAACCTGCAAGGCCATCTTTACCGCGTGATGTGCCCACCCTTATTTTATCAGGTGAGCTGGACCCCCTGGTGCCGCCTTCCTATGCACGCCTTGCCGGCAATAAGCTGCGCAATAGCCATTATTGTTTGTTCGAAAATGAAGGGCACTGGGTTACCGGCTCTATCGAAGGCGCCAGGATAGTACAGCGCTTTCTGCAGGATGAACAATTGCCAGCTTCAAAAGAAGAGACCGTAAATGTGTACAAACTGAAATTTCAAACGAAATAATGCATCTGATATGATTCCCAATATTGCTCATTTTATCTTCAGTACTTCTCCCAAATTCGGCGGAAAGCCTTTTACCATTTGCCATTACCTGGCCATCAAATCCGTTAGCGTGCTGAATAAGCCGCGTAAGATATTTTTTCATTACCAGTACGAACCTGAAGGCGAGTGGTGGGAAAAGATCAAGCCATTGGTTACGCTGAACAAGATCGTATTGCCCGAAACAGTCCACGGAAAGCCCCTGCTGCATATGGCCCACCAGGCCGATGTGGTGAGATTGGATGCATTGTACGAAACCGGTGGCGTTTACATGGACCTCGACACTATTTCGGTTAAGCCTTACGATCACCTGCTGCAACATGATCTTGTAATGGGTCTGCAATACTGGGGGCCGGTATTCTATAACAAAACGGATAAGCTGGCCTACAATGTAAAAAAGACCTTGCTGCGGCCATTTGTAAAGCTTCGCTCGCCCGGCATCAGGGGCCTGGCAAATACCGTTATTTTTTCCAGGCCAAAAAGCAGGTTTATCGAACTATGGCGAAAGGAATACAAAAATTTTCGTGGCGGGCTTGAAGACCTCTATTGGGACGAACATGCCGTAAGGGTGCCCTATGCCATTGCAAAACAACATCCCGACCTGATAACCATTTTAAAACCTGAGTCGTTTTACCTGCCTTTTTACGATGCCAAAGGCCTTAAACTAATGTTTGAAAAAGTGCATCCTTTTCCTGAAGCCATCATCCATCATCTTTGGCAGAATGTTTCATGGGAACGATATGGAAAGGAGCTGACGCTGGAAAAGATCAAAACAAAAGACACAACCTATAACCTTATTGCGCGGAGATACCTTTAATTACTATGATACCGAATATCGTTCACTTTGTATTTGGTCTTGCACCCGATTTTGGCGGCAAGCCGTTTTCACTCGTTCACTATCTCGCCATCCGGTCGGCCATCATGGTCAATAAACCTGATAAAGTATTTTTCCATTACGAGTTCGAGCCTCAGGGAATATGGTGGGAAAAGATAAAGCCCAGTTTAACCCTTAATCAAATAAAAGCGCCCTCGTCTATCTTCGGCAACCCGCTGCTGCATATGGCGCATCAATCGGATGTTGTAGATCTGCAGGTGCTGGATGAAATGGGCGGCGTTTACCTCGATATCGACACCATTTGCGTGAAGCCTTATCACAATTTCCTGCACCGTGAGGTGGTGATGGGCTGTGAACATCGCAAGCCTGTTTTCTATGACAGCACAGACAAGATGCGTTATCGGTTGAAAAAAACATTCTTCGCACCATTTACCCGAATCGATAAACCCGGTATAAAAGGTTTAAGTAGCGCCGTGATCTTTGCAAGGCCACGTAGTAAATTTATTTCGCTATGGCTGGATTCGTACAAAACATTCCGGTCAAAAGCCATGTTTGATCCTTATTGGAGCGAACATTCTGTAAGTATTCCCTGGCGCCTGGCAAAAGAACATCCCGATTTGCTGACCATTGCCAATGTAGAAAATTTCTATATGCCTTATTACGATAAAAAAGGGTTGCGATTGCTTTTTGAGAAAGTAACGCAATTTCCTTCCGCCTATATACATCATTTGTGGGAGTCGATCTCCTGGGATCGATACTGTGCGCCTATGACGCCGGAATATATCAGGTCGGTAGATACAACATACAACCGCATTGCACGCCAGTTCCTGTAGCTATGCGTATTATCCAAAGCTTCTGGACAAAACCTTTTCTCGACAGGAAGGGAACGGGTGAAGGCAACAGATGGAATGGTGGATGGCCGCACCGCAAACTCAATTATTTTAGCTGGGCATTGAGTTGCCTTTTATTACGCAGCCAGTACAAAGATGTAGAGCTGGTAACGGATGAGCGGGGCAAGGACATATTGATCGGCCAATTGCAATTGCCCTATTCAAAAACCACTACAGTTTTGAATATGCTGGCCAATCGCAACGGCGCGCTATGGGCCTTGGGTAAGATCTATGCCTACGGCCTGCAAAAGGAACCGTTTTTACATGTAGATAACGACGTGTTTATTGAACGGCCGTTTTCACGGCGTATTGTTACTGCCGGCCTGGCGGCGCAAAATGTGCAACTGCGAACACCGCACTATTCAGACACGTTCAGAAAAGTGACGGCTTTATTTCAACATATTCCTGGTTACCTGGCGGCTTTGTCGGGCCAGTCGATCGTTCCCTGCTGTAATGCAGGGATTCTTGGCGGGAACGATATTCCCTTTTTTCAGGCTTATTTGAAGGAAGTGCATGCCTTCCTGGATAACAATGCTGCAGCCATCGACGGTTCACTGCATACCATGAACGCTGGGTATTTCAATGTCATTTATGAACAGGTATTGTTTTATGCTTTGGCGCAATCTCTTAACAAAAAGATTACCTACCTGTTTCCAAAGGCCGAGGATATTCCTGCCGAAGTAGGTTTTTTTCAGGCTGCCGGAAAGAACAGTCATTTTGTGCATTGTTTTGGGAACTATAAAAAATTTCCTGCTGTGTACCTGTTTATGGAAGATATGCTGAAACAACGGTTCCCAAAATATTATGATAGGATAGAAAACCTTATTGCCACGTTTGAATTGTAGCCGGTACAATATGCCCCAATCCACAGACCAAATTCTTACAAGAACCTTCGCCATCCACCAAAGTCTGTTCAACCACAACCGCGAATCCCAAAACCAGCTTTGGAAAAACCATGATAACTGGTCATTCGGACCCTTGGGTGGATTATTCTTTGCGCTGGAATTATATTCCCAAACAAAAGACCCGGCAGTTTGGACTGGCATGATGCACCGCCTCGAACAGCTCGAGCAAAGCATCGCCAAAAAAACGTCGGCAAACTACGCGCTGTTGTATGGCAAAACCGGCCTGGCCCACTTTTATATCCGCCTGTTTCAGGCCAGCGGCAGAAAAGAATTTGCGGCACGCGCACTCGACCTCGTACAAGACTGCCTCGATCCCGAATGGTGGTCACCTTTGTTCGAGAAAACTTCCCTGGCCGAAGGCATCTCCGGTTTCCTTTTATTTTCCCTTTCCTTTTTCCAGGCAACGGGAATGTCTGAAATGGCAGGCGTTGCCGAAAGATTAACCGGCGCATTGATCGATCAGGCAAGGATGGCCGATAACGGCGTATTTTGGCCCGGCAACGGTTCCGATGACCGCACCTGGTGCGGAATGGCCTACGGCGGATCAGGCATTGCTCTTGCCTTACTACAGTTGGCCACAGCCACGGCCGATGATCAACTATTGCGCCTTGGTGAAATGGCCATCAATTTCGATTGTCTACATGCTTCAGGCGATCCAGGACTTTTTCAAGGCGAAGCAGGCAAACAACTCGTACGCCTTTACTACGACCGCCTCAACGGCAACACGGATCACCACCACTGGAAAAACATGGTGCATACCATGACCCAGTCCCTGAACAACTGCAATAGCATGGGCATGTCGAACGGTTTGGCCGGCTGGGGCATCGCTTTATTAGATGGCGCACTGGTTACACGAAACCACGAAGAGCGGGAATTGGCGGATAGGATAGGCATGCTATTGCTTAGTCATCTGAACACGGCAGCAACGACTGATCTAAGCTTTTCTACTGGTCTGGCAGGGATTGGATATTTCTTATTGAGATGGAACTGTCCCGATAAGGCAGGGCATCTTCCCTTTGTCATGGATCTTAGTCCCGGGCTAACGGACAATTACCACCGCAAGCCGCCGATACCCTACCATACAGCACTGCTGCAGAAGGCGATGCCGGGCACCTTGCGGCTCTTGCAGGAATTACACCCGGCAGAGGCAGGCCATGTCCTGAGCGGGGCGCCGGTATTACCAGCCGATCTGATGGGAACCATCCGTAAATTGGTTACCGAAACCCCCGCCAGCGAAAAAGAGAAGTTATTATTATCTACAGCCAAAAAGGAATGCTTCGATACATCCATGCAAAAATGTGGTATTATGCGCGTGCATTCGGGCGACGAAGAATTCAAAGCCAGTGTAACCACCTTGTACAACACACCGGAAAAGCGATTTATGGACCTGCGCTTGCAGGTATCCGGTAATATTGAGATCCTGGACCTGGACGAACACGCGGCAATAAACGTGCAATTCGCGCCCGACGATCTTAAAAACCTGCTTTACAACTACGGCTTACATACATTCTGGTATACTGTAGACCGTTATGGATCGATAGAATCAAAAATGCTTGGCTTAGGTAAACTATTTTGTTTTTTATTTGCCGAGCGTAAGACCGTAAAAGAAGCACTCGATCAATTATTGACACTGGTAAACCAGCAGCAGCAGGAAACAGCCCTCGCGCTCGCACAGGCTTTGGGCGGCGGCGATAGTTCCCAGCTTAGCAAGCTGTTGAAAGAGATGATGCGAGGCGCCATTCCCACCTTAATAATGACAGGCGTACTCCGTGTTCATTGATCTGCAATAAATTCTTTCCAGGAAATGGTAAATATGTTTGAGGATTTCCTCATCAACTATCCCTTTCGGGTTCGATACTTTTAAATTATGGAACAGCAAATAGAAATAAAGCAAAAGGAGCGGTACTGGGTTAGCAGGCTGTCGAATATCATTATGGAGCAGGGACTTAGCGACTTGCTTCCCGTACTCGTGTCTAATGAAGAGCAGTGCGCCCCGGTTGCTGCCGGGCAATTACTTCCCGAAAATATCTCTGCCAAAATACGCAAGATCTGCAAGCAGAATAAGGTCAACATGCTGAACCTGTTCCTGCATACGCTTAATGCGCTCCGTTACAAGTATACTGGTCATATCGACCTGGTAACGCAGGTGCTGATGCCTCCCGGGCCCGCAGCAAACGGCCAAACGCTAAGCTGGTTCAGTCGCTACAAAATGAATGCAAAGGAGGATAGCAGAGCTGCGCTTGTACGGCTGCAGGAACAAACGGGCGAAGATATGCGCTTTGCCGTTCAGGATTGGGAACCTGTTATTGCCAAGCTGCAACACAATTTTTCAAGCGATCCCGGTAATATGAACGCCATAAGCTTATATTATGGCGAAGAGGAACCTGCCACCTGCTGGCATTCGGAATTATTGTTTTGCATCCTGGATAACGGAAATGATCTGGATCTCAAAATTGTAACGGGAAGGATCCATTTGGAGCAGCACACGCTCGGGTCTATCCTTTCACACTGGAATCGCGTGATCGAGGCCTGCCTCGCCGCGCCGGATAAATTAATAGCTGAGCTGCCATATATACCACCCGGTGAAATGGAAAAGATCCAACAACTCACGCATGGGCCTCAACAGGTTTACCCCCAAATCGACAATATCATCCACCCTTTTGTGGAGGCTGCAAGCCGTTGGCCGAATGATATTGCAGTGGTTTGCGAAAATACGCAGATCAGTTATGGACAATTGAATGAAGACTCAGACAAGCTAACGGCGCACCTGGTCGAAGACCTGGGCGCCAAAAAAGGCAACCTCATCGGCCTGATGATGCACCGCAGCATCGGCATGATGACAGCCCTTGTGGCCATACTAAAAGCAGGGGCGGCCTTTGTACCGATAGATCCATCCCTGCCAGAAGACCGCATCAGCTATATCCTGGAAGACACAGGCCTTACCATACTGATCAGTCAACACCAATACGAAGACAAGATAACCGGGTTCAACGGTTCCTTGTTACTGATCGACCAGTCTACCATCCCCTCATTGCCAAACCGCAAACCGGTAATGATGAGGGACAACAAGGCAGCGGCTTACGTGCTATATACTTCCGGGTCCACAGGAAATCCAAAAGGCGCGGTCGTTCGGCATGATGGATTCATTAACGTGGTAAACTGGTATGTAAACGAGTATAAGCATTCGAGGAACGATAAAACACTGGTGATTACTTCGCATAGTTTCGATCTCACTTTAAAAAACCTCTTTGCTCCTTTGTGGACGGGTGGCGTGCTGCATTTGTTGCGGCATGGTGATTTTGACCCTGTATATGTGAACGACCTGATCTATTCCAGCGCCATCACCATAATGAATTGCACGCCCTTTAGTTTTTACCTGTTGACAGATAAAGAGACCGATTCCCATTACAGCATCAAACTGCGGTCGTTGCGGGTACTGAACCTGGGCGGCGAAGCGATCATTGCAGAAAATTTGCGCTCATGGATAGAAGGCGAAGGCTTCAATGCCACCTTCGTAAATTCATATGGCTGTACCGAATGTTCAGATATTACCAGCTTTCATAACGTACAGGATTTTACAAACTTTTTTGAAAAGCCTGTGCCCGTTGGAAAGCCTATTCCCAATACACATATTTATGTACTGAACGACCAGTTGCAATTTACGCCCTTGGGGTTCACCGGTGAATTGTTCAATGCCGGCATCGGCGTGGGCAACGGCTATTGGAAAAATCCCACCTTAACGGAAAGCCGGTTCCTGCCCGATCCTTACCAACCCGGCGGAACTATTTACGGCACCGGCGACCTGGTACGGATTACCCGGAAAGGCGTGATTGAATTTGTGGGAAGAAAGGACCACCAGGTAAAGATCCGGGGGTTCAGGATCGAGATCCCGGAAATAGAACACAAACTGTTGCAGCATCCCGATATCAAAAAGGCGATCGTCATCCCCCGGCAGGAGGAGCGGCAATACACATTTCTTGCTGCCTATATCATTTCAGGCACCTCGGTAAATCCAAGGGCCCTGAGAGATTTCCTCCTCAACTCCCTGCCCGAGTACATGGTGCCTACCTGGTTTGTACAGGTAGACGAATTTCCGTTGAATAAAAACGGGAAGGTGGATAGGGAAAAGCTACCGGAGCCCACCAGGCTCACACCTGGCGCCGACCTCGATCTGCAACCGGCTACTCCTTTGCAGGAAAAAATGATACAGGTCTGGCAGCAGCTATTTGTGCAGGACAGTGTGGGCATGGCCGATAACTTTTTTTCGCTGGGCGGCAACAGTTTGAAAGCTGTTCAGTTGGCCGCCAAAATTGAACAGGTATTTCACACCAGAATATCCATCGCGGATATTTTCAACAATCCTACGGTACGGGAATTAACCGCCTTGCTGCAGCCTAAAGAAGCTAAGCCGGTTCAGGATGAGATAAAACCCATCGCGATCACCACTTACTATGCAGTGTCGCAGGTACAGAAAAGAATATGGATCGATGACCAGTTGGAAGAAGGAAAGAATGTGATGTACAATATCCAGGCAGTAGAGGAGCTGGCCTTCGAAGTGGATCAAAATCTGCTTGAACGATCGCTCGACATCCTGTTCAAAAGGCACGAGTCGTTGCGCACCTCTTTTCATTATATAAACGAAGCGCCTGTGCAGCAGGTGCATCCCGAAGCGGTACACAAGGTCAATTATTATACTGTTGAAACGGAAGATAACTATTACGCAGCCGCGAAACCCATCCTCGCCGCAGACGCACTCGAGCCCTTTGACCTTAGCATACCACCGCTGGTGCGGGTAAGCGTGGTAAAACTCGGGGAAAAGCACTATTGCATAGCCATCACTATTCATCATATCATCTGCGACGGTTGGTCGCTCAACATATTGCTAACAGAGCTCCAGAAAATATACCAGGCCCTCGCCCAACACCATCAACCCGCGCTTTCCGCTTTGCCTGTTCAATACAAAGAGTATGCGCACTGGCATAACCAGCTATTGGAAAGCGAAGCCATCAAACGGCAGCGGCAGTACTGGCATAAAAAGCTCTCCGGAGAACTGCCCCTTACCGAAATTCCGCCCGACCGCCCAAGGCAAAAAGGCAGTTTGCCCGAAGCAGACTGGGTTTCGTGCATGATCTCCGAAGAAACACTGGCCCTGATAGCGCGTATCAGCGAGGCAAGCAATGTTAGCCAATTCATGATCTTTTCTGCTGTTGTCAAAATACTGATCTACAAACTCGCTAATGAAAATGATGTAGTTACTGGCGGCCTGTCTTTCGGAAGAGACCAGGAGGTATTGCAAAACCAGGTAGGCATGTTCGTGAATACCCTTGTGCTAAGGGACCAGTTTCGCGAAGAAGATAATTTTATGACTGTATTGGAAAAGGTAAAGCAAACCATTCTGGAAAGCTATGACAACAAGGACTATCCCTTCGACTGGCTGGCCGATGAGCTGCAACCAGACCGCGATCGTTTGCGGAAGCCTTTCTTCAATATCATGCTCGTGTACAACGACTTCATAAAAGAGCCGTTGGATATCCAGGCCGGCCGCCAGCGCGAAAACCTACTGTATGGCGCTAACCTTATTAAGAACGATATCACCTTCCTGTTTAGCGGTATAGAACAATTGAGATGCGATATCTTTTTTGATAGGCGATTGTATAACCGGGCAACAATGGATTGGGTAAAAGAGCAAATGCAAACGCTATTTGCTACGGCGCTCGCATCGCCAGGTACAAAGCTTTCTGATCTCGGGATAAGATCGCTTGGAGACTATCTGTTCTTTGATCCAAAGGATCATTTTTTAATGTAAACTGAAGACGCATGGACATTGAAAAGGAGTTGGAAGCAATGTGGAAGGATATACTCGGCAATGTAGTTATTTCCCGGGACCTGAACTTTTTTCGCATTGGCGGCCATAGTTTGAGAGCTATTCAATTGGCATCACGGATAAAAAAACGATTCAAAATAAAACTGCTGGTCAGGGAAATTTTTTCCGCCAGCACGATAGCGCAACAGGCAGCCCTTATCAGGGAAAGGACCATGGCCGAAACCGACCTGATTCCACCGGTAGAAAAAAAGCCTTTCTATGAGCTGTCTCATTCTCAAAAAAGGATCTGGATCACTGAGCAGGGCCAGATGCGCAGGGGTGGCGTTTACAATATCTCCGGATGTTTTGTGGTAAATACCGCGATGAACCTGTCGACCATGATCGATGCTTTTGAACAGTTGATCCGGCGCCACGAAAGTCTCCGCACCACATTTTTAACAATGGCGGGTCAGCCATACCAGCGAATACAGGAAAGCCTGCCATTCGCACCGGCCATATACGATGTACGGCAGGAGCCAGATCCCTGGACAGAAGTGCATGAAAAAATAACTGCCTGTGCTGAAGTTCCATTCAATTTGGAAGAAGGCCCCTTGTTCAGGATACAGTTGTACAGGGTGGAGGACGAGCAATGGGTTATTCAACTGGTAATGCATCACATTATCAGCGATGGATGGTCGGTGCAGGTATTGATAAGAGATTTTCTCGAATATTACCAGGGCTTCGAAAAGAACAGCGAACCCGATTTCAGGCCGCTTGCCATCCAGTATAAAGATTTTGCTGCCTGGCACAACCAGTGGGTAAACGGTGCCAAAGCCAATGCCGCTTTGGAATATTGGCAGCAGCAATTGAAAGGTAGCCAGCCATGGCTCAACTTGCCGGCCGACCGCCCGCGCCCTGAACGAAAATCCGGAGAAGGCGCTTTGATGTCCGCTGCCATTCCCCAAAATATAATCGACGCGGTTCTTAGAAACAGTAATTCCCAAAAAGCTGTTACGGTACTGGCATTGAGCGTTGCCATCTTACATAAATATACCGGCCAAACCGATATCGTTATCGGAATGCCTTTTGCGGGCCGGTTTATGCCCGAACTGGAAGACCAGGTAGGCTGCTATATCAACATGCTTTTGTTGAGGATACGGTTCGCTGCGGATGACTCGTTCTCTGCGTTGGTAGCTGCCTGCGAATCGGCCATGCTGCAGGCTATGGAACAGGAGGCCTTGCCGCTCGACCTGGTAATGGAGCGTATCGACCGGTCGGGCATGCAGGCTGGTTCGGCGCTTTTCAACACCTCTGTTTCCTACAATAATTTTGATATTGCCCTAAAGCAAACGCATGGTTTTCCTGTTGAGAAGGTGGAAAGGATCCTGGTACCGCAAACAAGCAGCAAATTCGACCTGACCTTCCATTTTTACGACGCACCAGCCGGCTTTTCAGTAGGCTTTGAATACAATACCGATATTTTCTATCGCGAAAGAATAGCTGCGCTGTATAAACACTTTGAAGCGTTGATCACAGAAGTAGCACAATTCCTAGAGAAGCCACTTAGCGAGCTGCTAATTTGGGACAGCATCGAGTTGGCCATCATGAACGTTATAAAGACAGAGCTGCATACGGACAAGGAACTTCTGTTACATGACGATTTTATGAAGATTGCCCGGCATCCCGACATGCCGGCACGCATCGCCACTTCGCTGAACCAGTTACTCGACATCGGGCTTTCGGCTGGTGACCTTTATCTTTTTCCCAACTGCTACGCCCTGGCAGGATATATCCGAAACAATATCACCATTTTTCAATGACAAGTGCTTTTTCAATAAAGGAAGCCAGTTTTTCACAACAACGTGAGGAAAAGGTGGCTAGGATCAGGATGCGCAATATCCCTTCTACGGGCATCCTGTTCCCGGTGGGCGATGAGTCCGGCAAAGCAGGTTGTTTGAACCGCATAGCCGGTATTGTGCATGACCATGAAATTTTCAGGACCTGCTTCTTTTTTGAAGAAGACCGGCTAAAACAGGCGGTCTTCAAAGAAGGCGCACCACTTTTATGTGAAGATCTTTTTTTCGATGCTTCTGAAGAATGGGAACAATGGTGCAATAATGTGCCCGGTTTCTCTTACCTGGATTACCCTCTTTTCAAATTATACTGGGTAACGGTAAAACACATGGCAGGTCCGTTCATGGTGATGGTTTGCTGCCGGTTGCTTGTGGACCATTCAGGCGCCGAAGCCTTGTTAACAGAAATTGAAAGGCCTGGTCCGAAAAACAGCGCAGAGCAACTGGCCGAATTTCCAAACTTCTGGACCTCAGTGCTGGCGCCACCCTTGCCTGCACGCCGTTTGCCTTTCGACAGGTTGGATAAAACGAATAGTCAGCACAATGCAGCGGTAGGGCTGTCACTTAGCCCTCAAATGATGCAGGAACTGAAGCAGTTTATGGATCAACAGGGCGGTTCGTTAGAATGCTTTTTCCTGGCTGTCTTTTTTGTCGTCTTATCCAGGTTCTCGGGAGAAAGGGACTTCTGTATACATTTTCATCATTTCGGGAATGTGCTGCCTTTCAGGCGCATCGTCATTGGTGCAGAGTCTTTCTTACAGTTTTATCGTGGGTTAACATTGTTTCATAAAAATGTCATCAAAAATGAAATGCCTTACGATCATATTATGCAAGCTGCAGGGATCGACGATCCCGATCTGACGCTGTATTCGTTGTACGGCTTTGCTTTTCGTGAAGCGGTGCTGGATAGCTGTGGCACTACCGGACAGCACGACATCATGCTCACCGTAATAAAAAAAGCAGGCAGTACTTCCCTGTCATTGGAATACAACCCTGCATGGTATGCCGAAACTACAGCCGGATTGTTGTTGGAGAATATTCGGGCAGGTATTGAAACGGTGCTACGGTCACCGCGTGAGCCGATCCATTCGTTGAATACCGTGCCTGCCAGGGAGCCGGTGCAGATGAAGTTGCCGAATAAGCGGCAAACCTTGCCAATCATCATAAAGCGGTTGTCGCAAGAAGTTCCATCCCGCCTCGCTGTGATCTGTGGAGGAGAGCAACTGACCTATGGTGAATTGAACAAAAGGGTAGAAGCATGGGTACCTGAAAAAGAAATTGGTCTTCAACATGAGTTGGACAACCTGGTTTATAGGCTTGCCAATGCCACGGAAAAGAGCGACGTAACGCATGGCCGTTTTGTTCAACAGCTTTATGCAATGGCAAAAGCAATGGACTTGCCCGAAGGATGCACCACGCTTCAGGATCTGCCCCTCACATCGCATAAAGGTATGGTGCAGTGTTTGGCAACCCTGATCAAAGGCGGTACAGCCATTATTTATAATGACCAGGAGCTGCTTGAACAAAACGAGCTGGATCTTGCTGTCATCAATTCAAATACAGCGCACTTGTTCATAAACAAGGCCAGGCAGCGTCTTTCACTAAAAAAGATATTACTATACGGAGAAGCGTGGGGCTCGGGGTTGATCCGTTCTCTCATCGACGCTTTCCCCGGAGTGATAATAATGAAGACCACCGCCATAAAAGAACAGGCCGAAGACCTGCTCTTCTATACCATCCCCGAACATTTTGATCCCTTCTCAAAGATCCCTGCGGGAAAGCCATTCGATCATTGGCAGGTTATGGTAACCGACGAGAAACTTAACCACTTGCCACCGGGTGCAATTGGGGAACTCTCGATCACAGGACCCGAAAACCAAACCTGGCAGCCAGGCATATTGGCTCGATGGACAAATACCCAAACGCTTGATTTGATAGGGTATAAAGCGGAACGCATAACCATTGCGCGTAAACAACTGTACCGCGGGGAAATTGAATTTTTCATAAATAGTCATCCCCTCATCGACCAGGCCGCCGTTGTTTTAGATAAAGAGATCACTGTTTTTTATAAAAGCGTTCCCAACCTGGTGTTACGCAAGGAAGATATATGTTCTTTTCTGCTCGAAACCACATCCATCGATTTTACCAGCGAAAGAATGATTGGTGTAGACGAAATTCCGTTGGATACCGCGGGCATGATCGATATCGAAACTCTGATGAAACGGGTTACACCAAAGGTTGTGGAGCTACTACTTCCGCAGGATGAAACCCAGCGGCAGATCTTGAAAATATGGAAAGAAGTGATCGGCATCGAACACGACATCGACATCAGGGAGAATTTTTTTTCGGCAGGGGGTAATTCGCTCAAAGCGCTAATGGTCATCTCCGCACTTTACGAGGTGTTCAACATTCAGTTGGATCTCAAAACCGTTTACGACACCTGGACAATCGAAAAGTTGGCCGCCATCGTAACGCAAGACCAGTCGTTGCCCCCGAACGGACCTGTTATGATTGAAGCAGGTGAAAAGAACAGCGAAGGTCTGTACCCGGCTTCACATTCACAGGCAAGGTTATGGGCCGTAAGCCAGGCCAGCGCGGCTTCCGCCGCTTACAATATTCAACAGGTGTTCGAGTTGAACGGCGCGGTAGATCTGTCGATCTTAAAAACAGCGATGGCACAATTGATAGCGCGTTATGAAATTTTAAGAACCGCTTTTGTTTTTGAAAATAACCGCCTGCAGCAAAAAGTGCTGCCTTCACTTGATGTGGATAAAGTCTTCTTCGAGTCCATCATCGAAGAGGGCACGCCGCATCTGGCAACAACCCATTTCGATCTTGCCCACGGGCCGGTGTTCAATGTAAAGTGTATTCACGTAAAACGTTCAGGAAAAAAATATTTGGTCTTTACCATTCATCATATCATAGCCGACTTCTGGTCGCTCACTATTTTATTCGACCTGTTACGCAATGCCTATACCGGGCTGCAAAAAGAGCTGACATACAAAATGGAAATGCCCGCTTTCCAATATCGCGACTTTGCCAAATGGCAGCAACAAATGCTGGATGAAAAGCGGGATTATTTTATAGATTATTGGAAAAAACAATTGCATGCCGTACCCGCGGGCGCCGGGCTTCCATTAGACCGCGCGCGGCCGCTGCAAAGATCATATAACGGAAAAACAATGAACCTGCGGCTGGATCAGGATGTGGTAGCGCAACTGAGCAAGCTTAGCCGAAACGAGGGCGCCAATCTTCTTATGACCATGTTTGCTGTTTTCAATATCGCCTTGTTTAAACATACGGCACAAAAAAAGAACATCGTGATGGTTCATTTGGCAGGTCGCGACAACGAATCTTTCAAAAAACAGATCGGCCTGTTTGTAAACACGCTTCCCCTTCTTACAACAATCGATCCGATGGCTGGCTTCAACCAAACGCTTTCCGCCGTAAAAGAAGCCTTCCTGGAAGCATATAACAGTCAGCATTATCCTTTCGATCTGCTCGTATCTGACCTGCATATAAAATGGGATGCCGGCCAATTGCCATTGTCGGGCATTGGGTTCAACTGGGTGTATAATTCCAGTACCGGGGTGAATGGGCAGGCAGACCTTGGAGTGCTAATGCCGCAACCGGAGTCGGGCACGGCAAAATTTGATCTTTTATTAACCGGTATCGAGCAGGAAAAAGTCCTGGAATTGGCTATCGAATACAACACCGATATCTATGACCCCGGCACCATACAGCTTTTCCTGGAGGATCTGCGGCTTGTCTGTACACGACTACAACAGCCAAACATTGCCCTGCACACGCTGCTGCAGGAAAGCGAGGACCAGGTTACGACATTCAGTTTCTAAAAAACTAAACGAATAAATACAACAATATGACAGAGCATCAAAACACCCTCGACATAATATTGAAGAACAACGCTTCAATGTCACCAACGGAGGTGCGCAATATTCTGGTACTGTATATGGCGCGTGGGAACCATATTGGAGATATGAGTACGAAAGCAGATAAGCTACGCTATCTCAGGTCTTATTTTGTGAACGCGGCGCTGGATGCCAATTTTCTTGTCAGGGGCGGAAATGAGCATTATAAAGACCTGCTCCTGCATAACCCGCACCTTGATTCCGTTACGTCGGTGGAACTAAAAGATATAGATTTCAACAAATACGATGTGGTTTTTTGTGCCAGTCAGGACGAAACAGAATTACTGAAGCACCTGCAGGATACCTATAATGGCTCAGACAATCACGACCATTTTCGTTTAGCCGTTTTTTCTATTTCGGCCCTTTTACTTGAACGCATGGCCATTTCTCAATTCGTGTTCCCGGTATGCGAAGATCTGTACAGGCGGATCGATTTCAAACCCGGCGAGCTGTACGTGACAGAGGAGGAACGCCTTTGGGCTGACCAATGGCTGGAACAGAACGGCATGCAAAAACATGAAAGCCTGTATATCCTGCTCGATTCAACTTCCAATCCAATCAAACTGATCAGAACCCGTGTTTATTTCGAGTACCTGAAATTCCTTCTGAAACGCGAAGGGGTAAAAGTGTTGATCTTCGATGAGCAATTGTTGGGAAAAGAAGCGCAGTACAGCGAATGGCTGACCGAAGAAGAGATGTCGAAAATGATCTTTTGTAAAGCGCAAGGGCTTCGTGCTGCCATGTGCATTTTGGCATCGCATTATACCAGCTTTTTGTTCGGGCCCTGTACCGGCCTCGTGCATTGTATATCCAGCATCAACAACCGCTTCATAAGCGTAGGTATGCCGCATGAAGAAGCGCCAATTATCATTACCTATACCGGCGTGTACCAACAAGGCGACAGTGCCCAAAACTGGTGGGGCAGCGCGCCATTGGTCAATTGCCTGCTGGTAAAAGAGCGCGATCACGGGCCGCAGGTATATTGGCTCAAAGAACTGCCTGAAGAAGAGAGAGCCGTTGAAGACCCATTGCCTTGCAGCGTATACACCGCAGAGATGTTGATTAGCCGCACGGCCGCTTTGCTGCAGGCACGCGAAGCGCGGCGTGTAGAAGCATAAACCCGCTGACTATGAATAATGAAATGACCAGGAAAGAGGCCTTTTTTCTGCCGGCATTCGGCAATGGTTTTGCGCCCATCGATCTTCGCCTTTTTCTGAACGGCGCCATCGACGCACATATCGTGCTGGAGCTACCCATACCGCAGCAGGTTCGCGGTGCCGTTACCGATCTATCAAAAGGCTTTGAACCAGCCTTGCTTGCCTGCTTCCTTTGTTCATCGAGGATACTGGTTGGCCAATATTTTGGATTGACCGATGCGGTGCTGCTGGCCCCCGCCACAAAAGCGGTCAACCCTGCGCGGTCGGGTAATATGCTTTATCTCAGGTCTGATTTGTGGCAACATGCTACCATGCGTGCACTATTGAATGCAGAACTTAAAAATATCAGCACTGCCATTACCCACCAGGATTATGATGCCCACCTGCTTGCAGAACGGGTATTGCTTAATTACAAAGTAAGTTTACCGCAGGTGGAAGGCATTAGCCTGGCCTTGGATCATTGGCAAAGCGAGGTGGTACAGCCGCGGGGTAATTCCATCCTTATCAGGTTGTATACAGCCAATCCCGAAAACTGGCTGCTTAAGGTAAGCTTCCCGCAACAACTCAATAAAGCATTTGTCGGGCACTTTATAGATCATCTTCTGTCGTTAACGGGCAACCTGTCGGCCATACTTGACAAACCGCCGGGCGAAGTAGAGATTTTATCTCTCAAAGAACGGGATGCGTTGGTGGGTAAGAGCCAGGTGCGAAAGCTGTCGCCCGGCCAAACGCTCACCGCGGTTTTCCGCCGCAATGTATTGACGCATCCTTCTGCAAAGGCCGTTGCACAGGGCAACCGGTCGATGAGCTATAAAGAGCTTGATCAATTAGCTAACCGGCTGGCGGCTGCACTGAAGGCGCAGGGCGTTGAAAAAGGAGATATTGTAGCGATCCTGATGCCATCCTGTTTTGGGATGGTTGCTTCGCAACTGGCCGTTTGGAAATGTGGGGCCATCATTTTGTTCATCGATAAGATAACGCCGGAAGAAAGGATCACTTCTATACTGCATAATTCCGGCGCCAGGGTATTGCTTACTGCCGGCGAAACAGGACCGGAAAGAACTTGCCCCGTGATCGATATCGACGGGTTACAATCTCAAACCGAGGCTGCAACCATATCGATGGAAGATCCGGAAACAATGGATCCTGCCTATCTTTTCTATACATCCGGCTCAACTGGCAATCCCAAAGCCGTGATACTCACGCACCATAATATTTGCGCGCAATTCGATTGGATGACGCGCTACTTCAATACGCAACCGCAGGACGTAATACCACAAAAGTCCTCGGTCAATTTCATCGATAGCATCCTCGAAATGGCTTACCCGGTCACCTTTGGCAGGGGTGCAGTTTATTTGCGGCCTTATGATCAAATCGTTTTCGAGGCACCCGCCGTACAGGCTGCCTGGTTCAAAGAGATCGGCGCGAGTTGGATGATTATCGTGCCATCCTTATTGGATAAACTCGCTTCCGTGCTGGAATCGATCCCTTCGCTGCGTCATCTTTGTGTTGGGGGCGAGGAGCTGACCCGGACCTATGCGGGGCATTTCACTTTATATCATGTATACGGCCTTTCAGAATGCTCCTGCATCAATACCATCCATGTTGTCGACAGGAAGCATACGCCAAGGAAGATACCTATCGGCGTTCCGATCGATAACACCTACGTATATCTGTTGGATGAGCAGGGACGCATTGTACCGCCTTTTGTACCTGGTCATGTGCATATCGGCGGCGACGGTGTAGGGGCCGGCTTTCGCGATGAACAGGGGGCAAACGGCTTTGTACCCGATCCATTCAACCCAGGCGAGCGGATCTATTACACGGGCGATTTGGCCTGCTGGAATGAAAAAGGAGAATTGATCTATGTGGGCAGAAAAGACAGACAGGTAAAGATCCGCGGGGTGCGTATCGATCTCAACGAAATCGAATTGGCATTATCCGGGCATCCCGGCCTGGAAGCGGCGGCTGTAATTGTTAGATCCAATAATGGCGTACAACAAATTATTGCCTGGGCTGCGCCGGAAAACGACACTCCTCCCGCTGAAATGGATTTAAAAACCTACCTGAATAAACGGCTGCCGCCACAGGCCATTCCTTCGCATATCATCATGCTGCCCGAACTGCCACAAACCATTACAGGAAAGATCAACCGGGTAGCGCTGGCCAAACTGAATATTGACGATCTGCGTGAAGAGCAAGTGATGCAGGAACCTGAGAACGATACCCAGGCTGTATTGGCAACAATCTGGAAGGCAGTATTGAACCTAAAAAAGGTCGGCATCCGGAACAACTATTTTGAACTGGGTGGCCATTCTTTAAACCTAATGGTAACTATCGCCGAGATCAATAAACGATTTTCGTCGAACTTGCGAGCGGACGACCTTATCAGGTATCCAACCATTGAAAAGCTGGGGGCTTTTCTTGATGGCAACACTTCGCAAACCGGTATACATAGCACCGTCGACCCCAACCTGCTGGCCCTGAATGAACAAGTAGCCGGGCTCGACAACCTTGTAATGCTGCCGCCCTTCGCGGGCATTTCGTATGGCTATAGGAAGATGGGACAATACCTGCAAGGCAAGGTTAATCTCTATGGCATCAATGCAAAAGGGATGTTTGATCCCAGCGCCCCGTTGCCGCGCTCATTCGATGAAATAGCAACCGACTATAACCGCATGGTGAAAGACCATATCACCAGGGGCGGTCTTTATATTGGCGGCTACTCGGCCTCTGTACCCATAGCTTTTGAAATGGTGAAGAAGATGGAGCAGGAGGGGTTAGCTATAAAAAAGCTTTTCCTGGTAGACGACTTTTTCAAAGCCGCCACCGTAAAAATAACGGATGCTCAACGGCGTGAGATGGAGCGAAGAGAACTGGTGTGGGCATTAAAAACTTTTTTTAATGTAGACATGGAAGGCGCTGACTACAGTGAGCGGTGGTTCGAAGAGCGGCTTGACAAACTGGGTGGTGATGAAGCGATGCTCGGCGGCTTTCGCATTGCGGAAGTGAAGCGTTTCAAAGAAGTGATCCTGAATTTATTCGACTGCCTGCTGAGGTACCAACCGGCAGGAAAGGTGGCGACAGACATAGTTTATTTCTATACAGACCATTATAAGATCGATTACAGTTGGCAGGCCTATGCCCGGCAAGGGTTTAGCTGCGAATTTGTGCACGGACTTCATGGGACCATATTTCTTCCCGGTCAAATAGAAAAGAACAGCGCCATATTTCTCAGGCAGTTTGCATCAGCCGCTATTCTTCAAAATTAAAACCTTATAGTTATGAGTACAGAGAGTGTTGTTATTGAACAAGATATTGAAATGAACTGGACGACCGCCCCGCGCCCCTATGAGTTCACGGACAATAAGTTTTTACAGTACCAGGAAAGCTACGAGTCCAATGCAAGAACCTATCCACGCAGGCTGCAACTGGCCATTGCCAGGGCCGAAGGCATTTATGTTGAAGATACGGACGGAAAAGTGTTTTTGGATTGCCTCTGTGGCGCAGGCGCGCTGGCCTTGGGGCATAACCATCCTGCTGTTATAGAAGCGATGCGAAAGACTTTGGACGCCCGGGTACCGCTGTTGACATTGGATATTATGACACCGGTGAAAGAACGGTTTATGCGAGATGTATTGGCAGCCTTGCCGGCAGCATTTGCCGATCATGCCCATATTCAATTTTGCAGTCCCAGCGGCGCCGACGGCGTGGAAGCAGCCATCAAGCTGGTAAAAACGGCTACGGGGAAAAGAGGTATCATCGCATTCCAGGGCAGCTACCATGGCATGACGCATGGGGCGCTGGCTGTAACCAGCTTGGTAAAACCCAAGGCCGACATCCCGAACCTCATGGCCGATGTTTCCTTTATGCCTTTCCCTTACCATTACAGATGCCCGTTTGGATTAGGAGGCGCGCGCGGCGAACAGGCAATACTCCACTATATCGAACATACATTAACCGATTCCTGCGGCGGACTGCCACCCATTGCAGGAGTGATCGTGGAAGTGATCCAGGGCGAAGGCGGGGTGATCCCAGCCTCGGACCATTGGATGCGGCAATTGAGAAGAATAACGGCGCAACTTGACATCCCTTTAATCATTGATGAAGTGCAAACAGGCATCGGTCGCACCGGCTATATGTTTGCCTTCGAACAGTCAGGCATTATTCCCGACGTAGTCATCATCTCCAAATCCATTGGAGGAACGCTGCCGCTCTCGATGATTGTATACAACGAATCGCTCGACAAGTGGGGTAGCGGTTCGCATGTAGGCACATTCCGGGGTAACCAGCTTGCCATGGCGGCTGGCTCTGTAGTGCTGAACGTGATAGAAGAAGAGGGGCTGACGAAAAATGCCGGTTTGTTGGGAGAATACATGTTATCGCGTTTGAGGGCTTTACAACAACGCTACCCCCAACTGGCCGATGTAAGAGGGCGGGGGCTGATGGTAGCCGTTGAAGTGGTGAACCGGGAAGCCACGCCCGATCAGCGCGGTTCTTACCCGGTAAATCCCGGGATGGCTTTGAAGATCCAACAGGAATGTTTCCGCCGCGGATTGATCGTTGAATTGGGTGGAAGAGGGGATAGTACCGTAAGATTCCTGCCGCCCATAAATATAAACATGGTGATGGCTACCACCATCATAGACATTTTTGAAGACGCCATTAGTTTTTTGAACACTGAAAAATGAACAACATGGAATTGATAAAAAAGATTAATTGGAACGACTTGCAACACGAATACGGATTGGATGGAAAACGGCTACTGCCCTGGGATGGATTGTCTGCCCCTTTTGCGGGCGCCTATTGTGTAGTAAAAACGGGCACCACTTCCTTAAACCATGTGAATACGCCCGATGGCGAGGAGGAGTTGTTCATCGGCATTTCGGGGAAAGCCAACCTGCGCATCGGCGACAAAACCTTCCTGATAGAAAAAGGCGATACTGCCTTTATTCCTGCTGGGCAAGCGCATGATGTGGAAAATCCATTTGACGAAGACTTTCATTTTTTTACGATATGGTGGAATGAACAAACTGTACAGCAATTCCCCCATAAAAAACCAGAAGATAATATGAGCACGCAATTTAACGACACGCAATTGGTGTATCTGAAAAGCAATGTGGTGATTGAGCCATTGATAGACAAGTGGTACGCCTGGGCACACCTGGTGTCGCCGGCTACCGCTGCCATGAATATTGTGCACCGCCATCTCGAAGTGCTGGATTCCTTTATCCTGGCGCCGCATGTACATGCCGAGGCGGTACAAAATCCGCAAATGCGCGGTGGTCCGTTCATGGACATCCCGGAAGAAAAACTGGAGGCGGTGAAAAAGCTGAAAGAAGAGACGCTCGTGTCGAGAAAAAAAATGATCGGGCTGGCGGCTGCGATCAGGCAACTGGACAAGCTATTACACGAAAAGGCCACCGGGGCTTCCCTCGAGCCGCTCTACGAGCAGGTGCCCGACATGCTGAAGGGCTATGTAGAGCTATTTTATGATCTGCGAAACAGGCCCTCGTTCAGGTTTTTCGAGCACCTGCTATTCAAAAGTGAATACTACGATACTTCATCGCAAAGCTTTTGCCTGTGGGTGACCAATAACGACTCCAGGCCTTTTTGCCTGAGCACGCCGCGTATCGGCGATGATGATAAGCTGTATATCAATATGCCCTTTGCCGATCCTGCCATCGATGCCCTTAGCAGAATGAAACGCATACCAGGCAAATATGGCGACATAAGATCGATGATGAAGATTACCCCCGAACAGGAGCATCTTTTCCAGGCCTTGTTTACAACCGAGGTGCCAACAACGTATAAAAAATACGAAAACGATAAGATCCGCATGAGATATTTAGGGCATGCCTGCATACTGGTAGAAACCAGGGACGTTTCCTTTTTGGTAGATCCACTTATCAGCTATTATGGCTACGAGCATGAAGTAGACCGGTATTCCGATTTCGATCTGCCCGATGAGATCGATTATGTGCTGATCACGCACAACCACCAGGACCATATCCTGTTCGAGACCCTGATCCCTTTAAGGCATCGCATAAAAAATATCATCGTTCCTTCTTCTACTTCGGGCAGTCTGCAGGATCCCAATCTCAAACTGATGTTCAATAACGTAGGATTCAAAAATGTTATTGAGATCGATATGATGGAGACGATACAGTTTGAAGACTGTAGCATTACGGGTGTACCCTTTGTGGGCGAGCATTGCGATATCGGCATAGAGGCCAAGACCTGTTACCATATCCGCAGCGGCGAATTTTCGGTAATGTTCATGGCCGATTCCTGCAATATGGAATCCAGGCTATACGACCATGTGCATAAGGAGTTAGGCGACATAGACGTAATGTTCCTGGGAATGGAATGCGACGGCGCGCCGTTGTCCTGGCTCTATGGTCCACTGTTGCTGGAGCCTTTATCTAGGGATAAGGACCTCACGAGAAGATTGGCGGGATCAAATTTTAAAAAGGGTAAGCAACTGGTCGATCTTTTCAATCCCCGCGAGTTGTACGTTTATGCCATGGGCCAGGAACCTTGGGTTGAATTCATTACCAGTGTTAAATACACGCCCGAGTCAAATCCCATCATTGAGTCGAACAAAATGATCGCGTACTGCGAAAGCATCGGCATCATTGCGGAGCGGCTATATGGCGAAAAAGAGCTTTTGCGCGATACGCATAGCATTGCCGTGGTGTAAACCATTTAATAACAATATGTCAACCAGCGCTCCATTAGTCAGTGTAGTAATGCCGGTGTATAACTGCGAGCAATATGTACAAAGATCTGTTTCAGCAGTGCTTAACCAGCGGTTTCGCGATTTCGAATTCATTATAATCAATGACGGCTCTACCGACAGGACCAAAGAATTATTGCAGGCCTTCACGGATCAAAGGATCAGGTACTTTGAAAATGATGAGAATTACGGAGTGGTTCGCACGCTTAACCGCGGCATCGACCTGGCAAGAGGGAAATATATTATGCGCACAGATGCCGACGATGTATCCTATCTTGACATGATCGGCAGCCTGGTTGACTATATGGAATGCGACCCCGAATGTATTTTATGCGGGTCGTATGTAAGAATTTTGGGAACAAAGAAGATTGTTCCGAAGCCTTCCATCGATGCAAAGGTAAAAATATACACTTTGCTTTCCTGTCCTTTTCCGCATACCTGCATTATGATCAGGAAGCAGGTGCTTTTTGACCGCAACTTAAGATATGATCTGCAATACCTCGACGGTGAAGACCATGGCTTATGGTCTGAATTGTTGCCCTATGGAAAATTCCACAATCTTAAAAAAGTACTCATAGATTATAATAAGTCGAACCCTGACCAGGTGACCGCCAGACCTGTGCATAAGGAGAATTATTTCAGGTTTCGAAGAAGAATGCATTTATTTCATGGCAAAAGGTATTTCAACCTCAGCCATGCGGAAGCCGAAATTTATTGGCGGCTGATCAGGAGCGAAAAAGCCGGATCTATCGACGCCCTGGACGAAACCAGGCGGCTGCTAGCGAAGATCATGATGGAAAACTTGAAGAATGGTTTTTTCCACCAGGGGCTTCTTAAAAAATTCCTGCTTTTCCGGTGGTATTATGTTTGCCTGAATTCCTACGAACTTGGCGCGCGGACTTTTTTCTCTTATGTAAAGGGAATAAAGACCACGCAGCAGTATTTTAATATTCTGGCTATTCTGTCGTTGTTAGCGCAGGGCCGTAAGTTGATCGGGCTATTCGGCCCGGATGCCTTTTATAGGGCTTGCCGACGCCACCTTCAAACACTGAAGGGCAATAAGCAAGAATGCCGATACAAACGATAAAGCGCCTACCAATAAAAATGGAATGAAGCCTATATTGATCTTGTAGGCATAATTTTCCAGCCAGGTGGAGATGATCCAATAAGCTACCGGCCATGCGATAATATTGGCGAGCAGGATAGGGGCCGCGTAATCTTTGATAAAAAGGAAAATGATATTTGGCGTACCGGCGCCCAGCACTTTGCGCATGGCAATCTCTTTAGTGCGTTTGGTAAGGGTGAAAGCCACTACTCCAAAGATGCCTAGGAACACGATGATGAGGTTGAGGATGGTGGAAATAACTGCCGCGTTTTTCAATTGCATTTCGGTATAGTACACCGATTTGAATTTGTCTTCCATAAAAGAAAACTCGAACGGCAGGTCTGGGTATAATTGCCTCCACTTCTTTCCAATATCGGCTACCGTTCTGGTCAGATCATTGGTGTTTAATCTCAGTGATAAAGACCGGTAGGCAGGATCGTCTTTGATGTTCACGATGATAAGCGGCTCGATGGCATTTTGCATCGATTTATAGTTGAAATCCTTCACTACCCCAGCCACCACGGGTTTAAACTTGATCGATTGGGCGGCCACTGTAAGCGGTTTTCCGATGGGGGAGGTGAGACCCAATAATTTCGCGGCCGTTTCATTGATAACCACTTTCCCTTTCACATGCGTTCCCTGGTCGAGGAAATAGCCCTCCTTCATTTGTAATTTATAGGAGCCGGCATAATTTTCATCGGCCGATATTTTTGTAACATTGATCGCCTCGTTTTCAGTGCGCCCTTCGGGTACCAGTTTCGCCCCGTTGAAGAAATTCTGGTTTGGTATATCGAACGACAGGGTGGCGTTCTCTACGCCGGCGATCTGCGTGAGCTGGTCCCTGACCGACAACATTTTTGTAACGCCAACCGAATCCCATCCTCTCGGAATAGATGAGATCAACATCAACTGTTCCTTTTTATAACCAGGGTCTTTGCTGAGAAAATAGGATAGCTGTTTGGAGATAAACAAAGTGCTGATAAAAATACTTATGGCCAGAGAAAACTGAATCACCAACAGTGCCTTCCTCAAAACCTGTCCGCTTTTTGTGCCGCTGAGCTTTCCTTGTACCGAAGTCACTACTTTCAGCGCACTCAGCACGAATGCGGGATAGATACCCGCCGCTATACCCACCGTTATTAATAGCAGTAATAATAATACGATCTCGGTAAGCCCGAACTGCCAGAAATGCGCCATCGAGGTGTTCAGTAAGTCGGTAAAGACAGGGCGCAGTATTTCGTAAAATGCCAGGGAGATCAAACCGGTAATAAACGTGAGCAATACCGATTCGGTGATATACAGCACGATCAATTGCGTTCTGCTGCTACCAAACACTTTACGTAAGCCGATCTCTTTTATACGGTAGGAAGAAGTGCCAATATTGATATTGACGAAATTAATGATAGCCATCAACAAAATGAATACGGTAATAAATGACAGGGTTCTGATCATTTTTTGAATGGCCCCGTTATTCGCGTTGAGATAATAGTCCTTCAGACCCACCAGCTCAGGCGTTAGTTTCCCTTTGAAATTATCAGGGGCGTGAATGGCTATGATATTTTTGAGAGCGCCTATTACAGTTTCTGGCTTAACGCCCGGTTGCAGCTCAATGATACTTACAATGGCGTTGTTTTTCCAATTGTCGCCCCTGTCGTCCTCCTGGTAATAAAAATTGCTTTCCATTGGCAGAAATACCTGGTCGTTCACGCCGGTAATAAAGTTGGTTACCGAATTATTAGGCAGGTCTTTCAGTACAGCCGTGATGATAAAATCATGTTTGTTGCCCAATACGGACGATTGTATGCTAAGCACTTTGTCCAGCACATCCTTTCGCCCAAAGAATTTCATGGCGATCGATTCTGTGATCACTACAGATTCCCCATTCCTGAATACATGGTCTTTATCGCCGTATAGCAAGGGAAATCCAAACATGCTAACCAGGGTCGTGTCTCCAATAAAAATGTTCTGATTGAAATTTTTGTCCTGGTAGGAAACGACATTTCCGACGAGGTTGAAACGGCAATAATTCTTTACCAGGTTGGGGTAAGTTTCATTTACCGTTTTGGCTAGGGGGCCAAGTGTGGTAATATCCAACCCCATGGTCGGGTTCCATTTACTTTTTATTACATATTGATTTTTGTAATTCCTGAGGGTGGTGTTTACGCTTTTCTGATCGATAATGTATTCGCCGATCAGGAACGAAAAGGTAATGCCAATGGCCAGGCAAAAAATGTTGATCAACGAAAAAAGCTTATGGCCGGTGATATGTCTTAGTGCAATGGATAGGTTGTTCTTGAACATAATGACCTGTTATGATTTCTGAGAATGAAATGTTACTTGGGAACTATAAAGTTAGGGAAAAATAACATTGATTCATCAAAAACTGCGGAAGAGCTGGCCGTTACCGCGAGCCATAACTCAAGTTTAATGATTCGAAACTTTAATACTTTTTATATGAGAAGTCTTTCCGAATATTTTTATGACGTCTACAGCAATGCTATCTGCGATTATCATGTATACGATGGTGTCGATCGCGAACTGGCCAATCCCTACGCAACAGGTTCTATCGGGCACATGGGCTATGCAAAGAACTGGATCGATACCGTGCAATGGCATCTCGAAGACTTGATTAGGTACCCGCAAATTGAACCGCGGAAAGCTTTGCAAATAAAAAAACGGATCGATCAGTTGAACCAGAAAAGAACCGATACAGTTGAGCTGATCGACGACTATTTTCATCAACAATACAGCGCCGTACCCTGCGAGCCCAATGCAAGGCACAATACCCAAAGCCTGGGCTGGGCGCTCGACAGGCTTTCGATACTTGCACTAAAGGAATACCACATCGATGTGGAACTGGCCCGCCAAGATGCAACAGCAGCCCATATTGCCAACTGTACGAATAGAAAGAATATTCTTTTGGCGCAAAAAAACGACCTGTTACAATCGATCAATTGGCTAGCAGAAGATCTGGCGCAGGGAAAGAAGGTGGTTAAAGTGTACAGGCAATTAAAAATGTACAACGACGTGTCGTTTAACCCGGTTTTATACGGTAAGCAAGCGCATTGATTGCAGTAACAACGCCACAAAATCACATAATGGAACACCATGGGAAGGATGTATATCTTTGAAAGAGGGTATGGATCAGCGCCGCATGCCATCAGTAGAATCAACATAACAGTAGCTTTCGTACAGATGCGCTACCGCGACATGGAACAACGTAGGTAGTCAGCCTCTCGTATTCGTTCGGCCAGTGCTGGTTGATATAGGCAATATCCTGGCAATAGTAGTTATCCAACAGGTAGGCAGGGAAGGCGCCAAACTTCCGCGCATAGGCAAGCCGAGATTCAATCTGCCCGGTGTCAGAGTGCCATGATGAAGCCTCTGATAAGCTCCATTCTCTTTAATGATTTTAGCCTGGCAGGGTACGAACAGGGAACCCATCGTGGTTTCAATGGCAAACTTCAGATCAGCACCGTTCGCTCGTTCTTCTTTTGATCCCATAACTCGAAGGGAAGCTGTTGTTCCGTTGAAGTCATAATATAGCTGAAACACCAGGTTTTGCGTCAGTGTTAGCTCGTATATGTTGCCGCCCGCCTTGTCCTTGTAAAACCGATACGGCTCGACGTCTACATGGAAACCGTCTTAACCATATAATAGATTTTTAATGACTATCCGCTATTAAGCACAGGCTTATACCAAGCACATGCTAAAGCTGCTTGCATCAATCTTTCAAACAGTTTTATTCCTGGTTTTCTTCTGTTAAACTTGTAGCAAAACTCGTTCAGGTAGTTCTGCATGTACTCATTTTTCACATGATGATGTAGTCCAATAACTTTCTTTTTCATGTTGCTTATAGCTATATGTACCCATGGAAAAGTTTTTGATA